>WLWD01005908.1_pt1 | contig 98893 bp, 87 predicted proteins | sample 6712731 | NCBI WGS metagenome assembly WLWD01 (sample SAMN12718690, study PRJNA576275) | sponge metagenome | isolation source: marine sponge | host: Mycale hentscheli | place: New Zealand: South Island, Marlborough, Capsize Point | collected 2014-11-01
CTCTAGCTGTCCAATAGCCTGCATGTGTTTCAGTCGTCTAAAACGTGATTCCAGTCTGTGCTTTGTTCAGTGTGCGTGCTACCTCACTGGTTGCCATATCTGACAGTGCAGAGACTGTATTTGATTGCACATCCATTTACTATTTAGAGTGTGTTCAGTCAGTGTTAATTAACTCTTAGCTTGATATATTGTCTCAAATTATTATTTTTAATCTCTTTTTATATTGCTTGTTGTAAAAGCAGAGCTGGCCTTATGTTTACTGTTATTGCCTCAGGCTACCGAATTGTTGGATCACACTCTGGAGTGAAGCTGTGTCGCTGGACCAAGTCCATGCTGAGGGGGCGTGGCGGCTGCTACAAACACACGTTTTATGGCATCGAGAGTCATCGGTGCATGGAGACCACGCCCAGTCTGGCTTGTGCCAACAAGTGTGTGTTCTGCTGGAGGTATGGTGTGTGTTGACGATAATGGAATGGGTGGAGCATGTTGCCATGGTTTCCTTGTAGACACCACACGAATCCTGTGGGTACGGAGTGGAGGTGGAAGATGGACGACCCTCAGTCTATAGTGGCTGGAGCTCTGGAAAACCATTACCAGATGGTCAAGCAGTTCAAAGGTCGGCCAGGGGATGGGGCAGTCTGGTGAATTAGTTGGTGTGGTAATTTTCTGAATAGATCTTTGTCAACACAGAATTTTTAGTTTACAGGTTGGCAAGGGTGGCGGGGAGAAAGACGGGAATGGGGGTGGAACGTTTTGTATCTGGGGTTAAATAATAATATTATATGAAGTATGTTTGTGGGTGACAATGTAGATGACTAGCACAGCAAGGTAAGTTAGAATTTCAGGAAAATAGTATTTTGTCTTTGTTGGTTCTGTGTTGTTGTTTTTTTTTTTTGTTGTTTTTTTTTTTGTTGTTGTTGCTGTTGTTTTTCCTTTTCTCCATTGTAATAAATGGTCAAGCGACACTGTACCTATTATTCTTAGTCTATTTCATGTATAGTCATTCATTACAAATCTCTGGGCAGATTGTTGGGTTAACTGGGTTTACTATCCTTGATCACATGCTGGGAATAATAGTCATCCTCCAGGTGGTTCTGTAAACTATTACAGAGCCATTGCTAAGGGCAGTTTCAAATATTATTAGCTCAGGTGTGTATGAACCAAGTTTCTTTGGAATGCATGCAGAACCAGGAGAGAGAGAGAGAGAGAGAAGTCCACCCCTACAGGTACTGGTGTAGAGCTCTAAACATTGCCACTCACCACCTGTGTGTGTGTGTGTGTGTGTGTGTGTGTGTGGTTGAATACAGTACATACCATCGAGTTTGCAGTATTATGGTCTTACCCTTGTCTAACTCGTTAATTTTATGTGTGAAACACAATAATACATAATATAGTAATATTATATTCATGCACAGATATATTGTGTAGGAATAAAATTGTTGTCCTTCTAAGTCAATAGCACGAAAAGAATTCTTTGTCTTGTAATTTTAGGCCACTTTCTGGGTCAAGTCTATGTGTTTTACTTTCTCTTGGAATGGAATCCATTTCTCTTTGTACTTTCGCTCCCCTTTTGCACATGGTACACGTCCCACTCCATTGAGGTACAGGTTGGTTGAAGGATTGACTGGATCCACTATACGTGGGCAGGGTGGGAGAAGATGAGCATACCGCTCCCTAATCATGGGGTCCGTACCAGGTACAATAAGACTGCAGGATGAAATTGGATTTTTTAAAAAGAAGATATAGTACAAACTAATATAGATAGCATATTGGACTTACTCCAGCTGGTCATTGGATGTAATCTCATGAATAATGGCCTTCATTTCATCTCCAACTCTAGAAGATGAAGCAATGGAATTGTATGTAAATTAGAGAAAAGAAATTTGTACCTTATAACAAGATTTTTAAATGGCATCCCAAAATATGGGACCCTATTAAATGCTGTTATTATCAGTACAGAGATGAGATACGACTTTGGTCTTCCTTTGTCATCTGTCATTGACTTCCCATCCTGGTACACCATCCAACTCCTGTTCCTCCAGGCTTTTGCTCGACGTATTAACTCTATTATCTGTGTATTCAATTGAGTTTTAGGTGCTTGATAAACTTTGTTTGGTACTTTGAGGTACTTACAGAAAACCTACACAAATAAACATTTCCAATTGTCAGCTCTTATAAATATAGTCAATTCCCACCAACAGCACAAATGGTGAGCAGGCCATTGTGCACTAGCAAGGTAGAATCTGATAAAAGTTGATTTTTGCCTTTACAAAATATGTATAAGAAAGTAACAATAAGACTACATTCAGTTAGTTTTCCTGAAGTTAATGTCTTAGATCCTGTTCACCTAGTTTTAGAAGTCATCATTCAGTCTATTTAGTCCTAAAAGTAACTACAAGTAGCCATTGACTATAGTAGTGATAGCTTCATCTAAATGACCTGTGTTCCTGATAAAAAGCGCTCCAGCTACTTAAAAACGGCCGAGTTTTTAAGTGACATGGTGTTAGGTGTTTCAATGTCATAGTAAACCACTCTCCGCAACTATTTGACTTGGAAAAAAAATGCATTTCTAAGGAATTATCGCAGTTTATAGTCTTACCCTAAATGTGACCCCCAAACTAGCTGAGCCCCCCCCCCCAAATATTTCCCAAATATTTGCATGTTATGTGCAGTATGTTGTTAAGCTGAGCCCAAAGTAACAGTATATAGTTACTCTCACTGATTTAAAGAGAAATACCATTTTTGCCATTTAACTTTGTATAATAATACAGACAGCAGTGAACTTGGCCCCAACTCCCCCCCCTTAAAAACAAACAAACAATAAAATGTTCTGGATAGAAACCTGGTATCTATGAACTGTGTAACCTCTGAGCAAGCTACAATTCTAAAGTCTTATAGTCATATTTAGTAAGATGTGAAGAGAAACTGAAATAGGGTTGTTGTTTTTGTTGTTGTTTTGTTTTGTTTTTTCATTTACTAACATTAGCCTTTTGCGATGATCCAAATCAGCCATGGCTTGAAAGAATTTTTCTTGGCTTTCCCAGTAAGGACTAAGCAGAAGGTCCACCTTCAAACTCATTCCATTAGACTGGTATATAAATGTAACAGCAATGTCAGTCTCATCTTCATAATGGTACTTAGGGCCCAGCTGTATTTGGAGATATCGCTTTATTTTGTGTTGTACCGTTTCATAGCCTTCTTTTGCAGCAGTAATGTGGTGCAAGTCTATGACATACAGTTACACAAATACATAACTATTTAAACTAGAAGTTATTTAAGATAGAATTGAACCTCTAGAGTAGAGAACCAGGTCAGCGTCATAATGTCCTGGTACTGTTGTTCCCTGGCCTATTGAGCCTCCTACGAATACCTCTGTGACTTGAATACCAACATCCTCTACAAACTCTCTCTAGAACCAATATTTTATTAATCAATAAGGCTTAATTACACACCACTGCTAACCTTATTTAGTGTTGATGCAATATCATCAATACATCTTCTTGCATGTGACACTCTTTTAACATCTTTGGTACTAGGCCATTTAGGTCCCCTCCTCTTTTTGCGAGGCATTTCAGTAGCTAGGTGACGAGTTGCAGTCTAATTAGTGCAGATCTAGACAATATCACCCTCTAAAACTTTTATTGGATCCCCTCCTTGTGCATAGATTTTGTATTGCATTAGTTTGTTAGTGAGACTGTAAGAAGCGCATTGAATTGAGATGATAAATGCAGGAAAATGGTTTTGTGGATTAAAGAGTGAAGCATAAGCAGTATTAACCCAAAATGTCCTGTCAAGTGCAGCTACTGGTCATAGCAGTACAAGCTTTGTTAGTATTTGTGTACATATATTTTCATATTTTGTTAGTTCATATTATGAGTGAAATATTTTTACAGCCACAAGTTATTTCTCAGACAAGAACTAACAAGAGATGTAACAACAAAACCATCTTAGAGACAAAGTAAAACAGATAACTATGACTTTCTAATGGCACCATACCAATTTTATTACCTTACCTTAGAATTGTACTAGTGATGAGACCAACTAGCAGCAGACCCACTGAGTGCCTTGTTCAATGTTCATTATAGGTTTGTTTACAAAATTGGGGTTTTCCCCAGGTGAATCCCCCCCCCCCCCCCCCCCATTTCCCCCTTTTACCTTCAGCTGTATTCTATAGAGGGCTGTATGGTTAGCAGTGCTGCACAGAAGGGTCAAAATCAACTTTTTTAAGGAGCTGTATAATACACTGACTTGGGATTGTTTTAAAAACACTAGTGTGTAACAAGAGTCCTGTTAATGAAATGGCAGAAAAGGAAGGACCAGATGTATAAGACATTCTAAGAATCAACCTAGATACTGCGGTAGACTGTTTGTTTGTTTGTTTGTTTGTTTTTTAAAGAAGTGATGGCAAGATAAAGAGCATAATTATTCTGCATCATAATTACTAAGTGTAAGTTTCAGCTACAATGGTTATTTCAAAGAGATCTGATTTGTTCTACTGTTTTGGATAAATCAATGTCCTGTATTTTTTCCTTCATAACAGACCATTCTGTCACTGTCTTGTATTTTTGCTTTGCTATTTCTGTGCGGTAGAGGTTGTAGGTTGGGTTGACAGGATCACAGATGCGAGGACAAGGAGGTAATAGCTCTAAATATTTTTCCTTCTCTTTGCCTGGCAGAGGTGGGAGAAATAGGCTGTCAAATATGTAACAATAAATGATTAAAGAAATGAATAATATCAGCAACAAAGACCATCTTACTCGAGACCATCACTTGAGCTCTCAATTTTGTTCACCAGTGTTATAAGTTCTCTCTGGACACTGTAATACAACAAGGAATGTTTCAAATTATAAAATAGGATTTTTCTGGTCTCTTACTAGGGAACAAAAGTTTTAAACTGTTTCCCCACGATATGTGTACCACGTATTGTAATGAAGGATTTTAGAATAAGAATGAACAAGAGGTAATTGGAGGGTTTTCCATTTTCTTCTTCCAAATCAATTTCTTCTTTGTCATCATCATCATCTGCCCATTGTCTATCCCTCCAGGCTTTACTTCGCTGCCACAGTTCACGAACCTATCGAGGTGTTATGACAGGTGTTGAATGCAGTGGACAATACGCTTACCTGACCAGCCGCTTGTTCTGTCAGTTCTGGTGGTTGATGCATGTACTGAATTCTCTTTCTCTTGGTATTAAAAGATAACCTGTGAAGGAGCAATTCAATCTTAAGCTAGCATCTTCACGATGCCCCTGGTTAATAAGGCAATTAAAATATAGACTAATACAAGTTATATATATATTCTGTTACAAAGTTTCCCAACAGGCTGGTCTCTCTTTTACAATTTTCAGGTGCCCTTATTGTAGATGAACTGGTGAGCAAACTCACTTTAGGCTTGTAATAGAGCGAGCGGTGATAGACATTGAAAGCACTAATTCTATTTGATAGATAGTTGACATAGGCAACAGCACCATAAAGCTGGTTACTGTGGCATGATATTGAATTAGCTACTGGTATGTGAGTAGCATGAGCTAAGCAGGGTTGGTACAGTGTTGTCAGAATGGGTCGGTGGAGCATCGTCAGTGATAACGGCAACAGTTCTTGCATTCATGAATACAGCTGTGCCGAGTTGCTGAGGAAAACGGTGGGTGGGCTAGGTTGGTAAAGAGTCATCAGTAAAGACGACAATGTGTTATTTTTAAACTGAGTCCGGTTGGTAAAGCATCGTCAGTAAAAAAAAGCTGACTGATACAACTACACCAATTAGTAGAGGATGATAAAGATACTACTCCATTCATAATTTGCAATAGTTGGTACACCAAGTGCCACTGTGTGGCAGGGTACTTGCTAGTTTGTTTAATTACCTGGTTAAATCATGAAATAAAAAAAATGGGAACATACAACAGTCATTGATTCCCCACCTCGTCCACTGAGACTATCTACTTACAGCCTACGCACGTACATGTAGCAGGAAATAGAGTGAATCTTAGTTTCCATGTCACTGTGCTTGTTCAGTCCACTCTCTAACACGTTATTGGCAGGATTGGCAGGATCCACTATCCTCGGACGACTAGGCAATAGAGTAGGGACGTCTCTCAGTTCGTAGAATTTTCCTGGCAAGACTACACTAATAATAATAATAAATAAATAAATAAATAAATAAATAATTGTAGTAAAAATAATAATTAATAACAAGATTGCTAATTTATTTTGTATTGGTCATCAACCTATTAAGTGTAGTTCCATGGCTGTCATCCCCCCTCTTGTATTGGCATTGTCATTTTACAGCAATCCCCATTCTTCACTTGGCGTGGAATATTGAAGCCATCCATTCAACTCTGACCAATGTAATTTCAGTTAGTGCCACTAAACCTGCACAAGTTTTCTTACTGCGGTGTGATTCATTTAAATTTAATAGTGTGGTTTTTTTATTTGGCGACCGAGCAAAGCAAGAAAGACACTATCAGATGTAACACAATTGAAAATCGGGGATATTTGTTTGTTTATATATGTGTGGACGTATGCATGTCATTTTGTACTTTGACCCTCGCATTTTTGTGTGTTTGCTTCGTGGTCTACCCCTTCCTATACCTCCACTAAACAGAATCTTTCTGTTTAGCGATCCCGTATCATTTAAGGAAAATTAATTGTTTACCTTCTTGTATTAGGTTGTTTCTAAATGCCACAAAATGCACTTAGGTCTTAAAAACTTACTGTTAGACTCAACACTGTGCAGTAATTCTTTATAACTTCTTGTTTTTTCAAGTCACTAAATGTTATGGCGAAATGTTACTACGGTACTGAGACCCTTTACCAGACATAATTTCAAAAACTCGGCCGTTAAAATAGCTGTGAGTGCTTGTCAAATGCTACTGGTAACTATATTAGAGACTACAGAAAATACCAGTACTCGGGAAATTGAGGTAAGAAAGTAGTTCTGTATTAGTTAGATAAAGTATGGTCACAACGGTTATGTACTTATACTTTTAGAAATGAACTGATCGATTCTTTTGAAGTGTTTCGTTTGTGCACAGGCTTGCTCGCCATTTGTGCTCAAGCACATTATACTTTTAGAAATGAACTGATCGATTCTTTTGAAGTGTTTCGTTTGTGCACAGGCTTGCTCGCCATTTGTGCTCAAGCACATCACTAGTTTAATGGATTTTAATATTATAAGTTAACTTACTTCATTCGAGGAAGAGGATGCTGTAGCTGTCGCACCAACTCTTCAAATCCTTTTGCAACACTAGTTCAATAATAGTATGACGTATGAATTGCCCTTTCAAAATGTACAGGGAATAATTGTGTTCAATTGAAATAGCAAAGGGAAAGTTACTTTAAATGGAATTCCAATAAGTATTGGTGTGCTTACTCTTTAGGACTCCTTTGGTAAGCAGCTACCACCAGAAGAGAGACTAGAAAGGACTTTGGTTTGGGTTTGTCTTTGTCACGACTTCTTACATGAGACCATTCATCATTCCTCCACTGCTTGGCTCTTCGAATGTATTCTTTCACCTATTATCAAAGTTTATATTGGCACTGTGTCGCTGTATGCTCCCCAGAAACCACTGTTATTAGTAGGCTCATATTCCAGCTAACTAAAATATTTTAGATCACTACCATTTACTTTTTTACCATGAACAATTGGATATTATTTGCCTTGTACATATGTTTAGTACGTGATATTATTTTTTGTGGTATGGATGGTGACTATTTTCCCTTAAAAAATGCATTTATTAGGTTTACTTCAGATACAATTGTGACAAGGAAGCCCATTTCAATGTAGAACTGACTGCTGCTCAATAGACTGTAGTAAAAAAGCATTTTTAGTGGTTGCTCTGACACATTAACCCCAAACGGTAACAACAGGCCTTATGCGAGCAACTGTTAAAGTGTTTAAATCTATATTGACTATAATGATAGGGGTGGTCAATATTCACTCTTTGGTGTTCTTAAAAACACAGTAGTCAGTATCACTTAATTATATTAGCTATGGTACTAACTTGAGGTGGTTGTTTTTTGAAGAATTGTTTTTGCCAAATACAAGCACACACAGAAAAGCTGTCACACCAAGGACAGAGATCATTGTGGTATTGGTTATTCAAATGGATTACAGTAGTTGAATTCTTACTCCTCTTGGCGATTCCGGGGGATTGTCTTCAAGAATTCATAGAAGTCTTGTGGTTTTTCATAAAGTGGACTAACTAGAAGATCCACTTCCACTATACCTTTGAATTTGAAATTTATGGATCGCTTACTCATGTAAAATTTTTCATAGTTTGACAGGTACTGAGACTGCAGAAACTTATCTAGTAGGTTCAGCCACTTTGTGAATTTATCTTTCTTTTCATGTAGTACATCTTCTACTGTAATGTCTGGAAAAGGTATAAATATGTTAACTATAGAAGCTAATATACCTTACCAACCCTGTTCATTCAGTAGTGTGTGTGTGTGTGGCTAACCTCTTGAGTAGACCACTAGGTCTATGTCAGAACTGTCCACTCCAGTTCCATGGCCCAGGGAACCTCCTTTTACAACCATACAGACTCTGAATTCTTTGAAATGAACCTAGTGGATATACAAGGATTCATAAAATGTGTTAAATTTTTTGGTTGTTTTCTTTTACCTTAAGATCTGAGGCTAGATCATTAACCAAACTCTTTCTTGACCTTTCTCCTATTTCCAGCAGAGTAAGAGGCTAGATATAGCTGTTCATATACATATCTTCCGCAGTTCACTCACTTCTTTACCTTACCTTCTTTTTTTTTTCCCCCTTTTATCTCTCTCTCTCTCTCTCCCTCTCACCATATCCCTCCCTCTCTCTCTCACTCCTTGGTTTACCTGATGTTGCCATTTCTTTTGCTGCTCCTGTTTATCTGATGACTGCTCCAACTAACTGAACAGGAAATCATGTACAATGAAAAATGCTGACCTGGTTGTTTGTCAGGAGCAGAAATAAATAAACAAGGAATAGTTTGCATAAGGGATTTAACAGGTTTACCTATTATGTAGTTTACCAGCAGTACATACCTTGGCTGGTAAAGGCCCCCTATTCAATAATTGATTTTGAGTGTCATTTTGAAGGTCTATTTCTTAGGCATTAGTAGAAGTAGAAAAATAATACCTGACACAGTGTTTGGACACCTCTGGGGAAGTTGGAGGTATATGCTATTCCATACATACACTTTGTTAGATGAGCCAGTGGAACCAGATGTGGGGGAAGCTACAGAGGCTCGGGTGATCCTGGGTCTTCCTGCCGGTAAAGTGTACTGCCAGCCACCAGAGTCAGTCCAGCAAAGTTTCCTTGTGTTTATAGCCTGTGCATGGTGCAATCATTGCCAGCTGCATGACCCATGCCACAATCTCACACAGAACTATAGCAGCCCAATAAAAATAGTAGTAGTGATAATAATAAGAAGAAGAAACATTGTGTTCAGAATTACATGCAAGAACAAAACATTTTGTCTTTAAAAATACTGACTAACCAAAACTACTTTGCTAACACTTTCTGATGTTACATAATTGCAATTAAATATCAATTAGTCAGGAGATGCTCTCGGCGAGGTCCAGTGTGTGAATGAGGCTGGCAATGCGGTCCCACCTTCCACCATCTCTGTGGACTTGAGCCTTCTTGTTAGTGGGAGCAGCAATACCAGACTTGTAGAGGTTATTGGATGGGTTAGCTGGGTCCACTATTCTTGGAACATATGCTGGGAAGAGTGTGGGATAAGCTTCTCTCTTATAGTAGACCTGCCAGTAGATGCTGGTATCAGGGAGGTGGAAGAAAGGGATTACATGGTTACAGAAATGTTAGTGTTCCAGTTAACTCACTCTATGTTTTTGTGGTTTTCCACAGAAGATTTCATCACTGTGGTAGTTCTGTAAAATGAAATAAGTGCTAGGGACATGTCATTACAGAAATTTAGCCTCACAAAGCACACCCATCTTTGTTTTCTCATATAGGTTCTAGAACACCTTACTCGAGGCAGATGTGAAGGAATAATGCACTTGGACCTAGTTTCTTTGTGGCTGTCTCGAAAGCATGCAGAACCAGCAGAGAGAGGAGGTAGGACTTGGGTTTCCCTGTGGGATCTTGACTCCAGTTCTGGTTCCTCCATGCCTTAGCTCTCTTGATCAACTCCTTCACCTGCATGCAATTAATTTCTAAACCAGTTAACTTGAGGCTCCAGTGCACCACATGTTTAAGTAGTCTGGCATAGCCAAACCCTTTACCGAACCGCTATGCTGGGAATGGGTCTGGGGACATGGCCATACCAAATTTGGTTCTGCCGCACATATATTGCAGCAATCAATTACCATTAGCAAATTACCGGGAATAGCCCTCCTCAACCACAAAATAGAAATTCCTGTATGTGTCAGCCACTCTTTCAATGCTAGGTTTAGCAATCATGGCTAATTTGCAGTAGTAATCAGGTATAAAGGAGGTGGGGCACTCACCACTTCCACATTCCTCCAGAACAAATTTGGTATGGCTATGTCCCCAGACCTCCGTGCGTGCTACGTGGGTCTGGCTACGCCAGACTAATGTTTAAGTGCACACAAGTGACTGAGTGACAATATTTAGAACTAGCCACTCCCCATCTATAGGAGCAGGAATTGTAAAGCATAATGTGTATAATTAGAGTACTTTATACTAAAATAATGCCCACTGGTTAGTCTGTATTATCCTCAATGTAGCTGTTTGTTTATTCTTTTTATGGCATACCTCATTAGGCTGCTTTTTGAAGAAATCTACTTGCCAGCGAGAAGCTCCCACAGAGAACCTGAATAAGTAAATGCACAATAGATGTATTCTTTGGATAATTTGTGTGTGTGTGTGTGTGTGTGTGTGTGTGTGTGTGTGTGTGTGTGTGTGTGTGTGTGTGTGTGTGTGTGACATTGCACCGTGACTGTACCTCATTCTGTCTGAAAACTGAATGCTCTGCAGAAACTGGTAGTAATCGTCTGGTTCTCTCCAGAAGGGAGAAAGAAGCACATCAACGTCGATGTAGTTATCGAACTTGAACTGAAAAGATGCAAAGTTGAGGTTCTTTTTTGTGATCTGTCCTGGTAGCTTGTCATCCAGAAACATTTGTAGGCAAGTCAGCCAATGCTCCAGTCCATTGTCCAGCACCTGCTTTCCAGTGAGACCTAAGGAAGAAGACAATTAGATATTTTGTAGGACAGTTTAAGGACTGATTCCACCCACTGTCAGAATAGATCACCAAGTCCAAGTCATAGTTGTCTCTCACTGCAGTGCCATGCCCAAGGGACCCTCCTTTTACCACTTCACTGATGGTTAGAGAGCCTTCACTGCTAGCACTGTAACTGTCTCTATTGCCAACCTGCAGTAGACAAGGATGAAGGGAGGATATAGGTGAAGAGTTATGTGTGGTTGGTTGCTATGGAGACCTATAACTCACATGCAGCACTCTTACGATGGTGTCCACTGCTTTGTTGGCATCAGCTATAGTATTATTTACTGTAGCCATGGCTTTCTATCACTTCTAGTCTGGAGGTCTCTTCTGTGGACGAGTTGCTAATAATACCAGTCACTTATGTACTGAATGCACTGGTGTTGGGTGATTCCCCAGGGACATTTCTTGGAATTTCTTGGTGGACAGGCACGTGGCAGGCTGGCTGTGTACATGGAGGGTACAGCTATTCTGCAGCTGCCCCTATGAGTATAGATGCATGAATATTGGGTGTTACATTCAGACTTAGATTCATTGAATCTCTTTCTGGTGAATTGTGGAGCCAAGCCCCACATGAGAAGAATTGGACACTAATAGAATTTATAATGAGCATAAATAATTGCATTGTAGAGAGAATAGTTTAGGGTGTTGTTGGGACTTGGCAGATAACATCTAGGACCAAAATAGTTTCTGGTTGTGTGAAATATTACTTGGTCCATCTTATTTCAGTGTAATCTCAATCCATAGTCAATACTGAGCGCTGCTTTTTCTTTTGAAGGAGAAAGAAAGGTCGAAGGATTTTACCAGCAGAACCTCCACACTGATGTCCATAACTATTCCTACTATTATCTTACTCCAGTATATACAAAATGGTGGACTACAAAGTAGCACAAAATGGTGGAAGAAAGGCTATGAGCAGGAGCTGTTGAATGCCATGGATCCTCGCAGTGCTTATTAGTGGTGTGGTTAATCTGGCAGTCTTAGGTACCTTGTTAGGACTTCTGCTTATTTTGTACCTGACTCTACTAGATGCAGTCCATCCTGCAATTAGAAATAGGAAGAAGACACTGAGTAAAGGGCACAGTTAAAGTTTAAGTACGAGTTATTTATGACGAGCATGGGACAAATTCTGGTATCATAAGGATGGCGTTCAGTGTACAGAAAGTGAATGGGAATAGCGTGGATCTCATACTTCTGCCACATAAATCAGTTTGTTTTTGGTGGAAAGAAATCTGACAATGTAAAAAGCATACCTACATGTAAGTTCAATGTGATTATAGTAGGTTAATATCCACACTTTCTATCTTTTAGCTGAACGCACTGTATCTTCTACCATACTGTGTAAATACATGAAGAGCACTTCTATATGCAGGATTTGATGCAGGAATTTTGGTTATGGGGAGGGGGACGGAGCATTAATGCTAGAGGGTTCAGGGTTATGTAGTAATTGGGAGGAAAATAATGAAAATAATCGTATTGCATTACTAAGGATCCCCGCCACACAGTGGCTCTTGGTGTACTAATTTTTGCAATTAGAATTCAGTATGTAGCGTGAGGTATTTTTATCCATTGTTATTATCCTTTACCACTTGGTTTAGTTATATCAGTCCACTTTGTCTCATTTTCTTGACCCTTGCATACTTGAATATACATTACTTTCGTCGTTGTTACTGACAACACTTTGCCAACCCAGCTCAGCTTTATTTATAAATACACATACCATTGTATTGTTGTTACTGACAGACGAGTGTAGAACTCATATGATTTTAAACAAACTAAATACATGTTACACCAATAGGATGCTGAATTACACACCAGTCAAGTTATGACTGACAGTTTTGAATATAAACATAAGCATACGAGGTAACACACACACTTATCATATAAAAAGGCATGTTTGAATCTTGCAGTAGCACCCCACAGGCTATAAGATATCTTCATCTATTAGATGTCCAGAATAACGGAGTCTGTGACACACAAGTCTATATCTTGGATCCTGTCATTGAGCACTGCCCAGTCTCTTCTCCCATCCTTGTCACGCTGCAGTCCTGTGATGTAGAGGTTGTTGGCGGGGTTCACCGGGTCACAGATACGAGGACAACTAGGCAAGAGGCGCGAGTACTCCCTCCTAGCTTCCATGTCTGTCCCTGGAACTATCAGACTAGCAGAGAGAGAGAGAGAGAGAGAGATAGCAGGAGGAGATGAAGCATTTCGTAATGAAGACTAGCATGGACATCTTGGACATGCTACAAGTTATGCATGTACGAACATCCTTAAATCTTCGTAACTTGATCATCATACGCAAACAAACATTACACACACACACTCACACACACACACTCACACATACACACTGGGCGAGACTTAAACTGAACATTGTTTGAATCCAGTGTTTGACTTACTCCAGTGTGTGGTCTGCCATTGTGATTTCCTCCACTAGTTGTATCAATTCTGTTTGAACACTAACAACAAGACAAAATAATAATTATTATTACTATTATATTATTATTATATTATTATTATTATTATATTATTATTTTATTATTATTATTATTATTATATTATTATTATTATTATTATTATTATATTATTATTATTATATTATTATTATTATTTTATTATTATTATTATTATTATAACTAATAATGTTTTCAGGTGCAGCAAGTACTGTTCTTTGGTCTTTCCTGAAGTTGAAGACTATCAAATGGCCATGTAACAAACAAACAAGTATTTTCTCACGACAAGTCACTTCACATACTCCAAGCACTCACCGTTCTGCCAATCTTATGAACCGTCTTTGTTCCTTGACATCATCCGGGACTCTGTTGTAGGCAGTGATGACCAGCACTGACAGGAGGTAGGCTCTGGGTCTGGTGACTCTTTCACTTTCATCCTCCCAACTCCTGATTCTCCATGCTTTAGCTCTTCTTATCAATTCATTCACCTGTAAACACACAAACACAGAGTGGTGGTGTTGACAATGCCTCACTAGATGTTGTGTTTGTTTGTGTGTACTCTCTGAGCTTGAGAATGAGGAAGTTCCAGTCCTTTCAACTTGCTCACAAAGTCCTTCTGCTCTTTGTACATCCCTGCAAATAACCTGTGCAAGAAAGGTCTTTTTAATTTTATTACTTATTACTTATACTATGAATTAGTTAGATCAACGCATGTACTGGTATATCTTGAAGCATATTGAGAAAGGCAAAGCCATTTCCAACAATTTCTTTATGCATTCTGGTCACAAAATTCCTAATCATGTACATCGTGAATGCAATTACTGCATTCATGTGTACAACCCACACAGAACCAAACTTAGTCACTGTTTACGGAATTATCTCATTCAACTAAGTGTTGCTAGCTGACTTACTTATATATGTTGCGCTGAGGGACAGTGAGCAAAGTGCTGAAGAACTCCCTCTTGGACACCCAGAATGGACTCAGTAAAAGATCCACGTGAATAATGAAAGTTGGCGTCCTGTAAAAGAACTTAACTCCAGTCGTAATGTAGTATTTGTGTTGATAAAAGTCATTAAATTGCCTCTTCAGATTGCGGTTTATTTTCTCCAATATTTCTCTGTAGTAGTGGTCACCTTCAAGTACTTTATTGTATTCCAGATCTGTGTATAAAAATAACTTAACAGCATCAGTACTGTCTAATTTATAACCAATAATTGGGCAAGTGAAGGGAGTCTTGATTGAGATTTTGATATATATATGGCCAAAGTTCAAAGAGGTCAATGTGTTTCTACCCCCAGAGGCTACTTTAAAATGTAAACATTAGCACGGGTGCTAGAAGTTTAACAATCATAAGAATAGACTTTGAAATAATTCAGAAGAATACGGCAAAGAGCTTTAGGGATAGAAGAGGAAAGACGTTCACAATTTGGTCTTACAAACTTAGTAGAGTTATTTGAATTAGTGGCGGTGCTTAGTTATCTTTGGTTAATGCGCTGTTTGTCATTATACGCCATAAGCAACAGAATTGTTGAATTGTTCTTGCTTGAAAATCTGTCTCCCAGTAGTCAAGTCACAAAGAGAATACAATGCAAGTCTTATAGCTGGTATATCCAGTGAATGTGTGTGTGTATGTGTGTAAAAATGTTGTGTGTTGTAACAACTCACATTTAAAACACTCGACTTAGGATGACTTTGCAAGCATTAATCATTTTTATTTAAATTCTCTTAGACATAACAATCTTCTCAATGAACATCCACCAACCTCTTGAGAATAGTACAATGTCCACTTCACTGGTGGTGGTCACTGCATTGCCCTGGCCAATGGAACCTCCCACGAATGTCTCTGTAGTTTGAATCCCAACTTCCGTTGTGAATCTTTTCTGCAGCACATAAGAACACTCCCACCCCATAAACCACATCTCTCTGGTAGCACAAGTAGTGTACTCTGACCTTTCTCATGGCAGAGGCTATTTCATTGATGACGCTTCTAATTTCTCCCATGTCAGCGTGCACTTGAGACTGATCTCTCCCTGAAGACAGGGAGAAGTCTTCTCCAATGGATGAGGCCATTGTTATTAATTCTCTTTGCTACTCTTAATAATGCCAGTGTTATTGTTCCTCTGTTTAAATAGCCTTCCACCCACACATGAGCTGGCATACTCTGGGGGGATTCCCCAGGGTATTTTTTACTAAAAGCTTTGTTTTGTTTTTGCAACTGGACATGCACCTTCTTGCTGATTAACTGATAATATAAACATGGCAGGCAAAGCATGTACTGTACAAGTGAAATATGAATTAATATAGTGTATGTTTAGTTTGCACACTGGACATGAGGCCCTGCCCAGGGATACAGACATGGTATTTGGTGCCTAGTGTTTGAGCATACTTTTAGCCATGCCCCATCCAATGTGGACTTGTCTGCTTCTGTAATCTAATTCTCTTGATACCGGCTTGAACTTGCTTAAGGAGGGCAATACTGCATTCTCCCGAGGGTCTGGGAGGCCCAGCGAGTGGGATTGTCCAGTCTGTGGTGACTGGCCCAGTTCAGCCAGGAGTGCAACAAAATAACACAAAGTGAGCACAGATACAGGGAAGAGGTCTGTTAATGTGTGCGTGGAGCAAAACTGATAGAACTCTTCATGGCTGCTGCATATGACTTCTGTGTGGATTGAACTAGCCCGCTTAATTTTTTTTTCTGAACTGCTGGCGTCACGTTTGTAAAGTCCAGTCTTCTCGCTGATTCAGTGGCAGGTCTAGTAGACAGCTAGAGACTTGTGATGGGCGCATGCTGGTCGTAAGTACCTTGAACTATAAGGAAGACACAGAGTTTCTGGATAAATCATCTACTAGATGATTGGCCCTTGACTCAATGTATGTTGGGACAAGGGCTCACTGCAGCTAGGCCTCTAAACAGATGTGAAGCAGTCACATATGACCAGGGCTGTCCTTGCTCAATGGACTTTGTAAGAGACTGTACAATCTAAGGCCACACACTATTCCCACAGACCACCCACCCACCCCCACCCCCCCCAGGCACAAAATAGCCGAGAAGAAGAGGTGCTGTACTATCAAATACAAACTGGACAGACAGTGAAGCCATATGTGTTGTAGAAATAGACTGCCTGTAATAGGTCTACAGTGTACAGGAAATTGTCCACAAGTTAGCCCATTCTCTCTCTCATCATAAGACATCTCCATTTGTGATGTCCTCATGCTAGCAAGTACCTCGCCACACAGTGGCGCTTGATGTATTTTTGCAAATTAAGAATACAGTAACGTAAGGTATTTTTATCCGTTGTTATTATCCTCTACCACTTGGTAGTAACATCATCAGTTTCCCCTCTCCTGCTCTCTGTCTTCTAAACAATCTTTTTTCCTTCTTTTTTTTTAATTAAAAAAAAAATTATATATATATATTTTTTTTATCCTCTTGTTTCGCTCTTTCTTCTTGAGTCACAGAATCTCTTCTGGCCCTTTGTTTATTTCTCCTGCTTGACTAAATGTGATGATGCTTTACCTATTCAACTAATGATGTCACTTCACTGAGCCTTCACAGCTCATTCATGAATACACACACACCGTCACCAGTCGTCAGTACTGACACAGAAGTGTATTATTATGTAGATTGCTGCCAGATGTCCACAGGAAAAACACTAATAAACTCACCTCAGTAATGGGTGACCAGTTCATCTATACTAGACATCGTTAACACAAAATAAGACAAACCATTTTTTCTTAGAAAGCAGGAAAGTAGGAGTGTATATATATATATATATATATATTAATAGCTATTTTAATGATATTCACAGTTTTAGAGAACTATGAATATTTAATGCATGGTCATTTTTAGTGGCATGGGCATAAATGTGATGTTTGTGAAATTGTAGTACATTACAGTATTGTTCTTGCATGAGTCATTAACACACACCTTTTTTTTTTCAGGCTGCTGCTGTAGCCATAAAACTGATTTTCCTCAATGGCTGTTATAATCGGCTTAATTATACATAACTCAATCAATTTGCATAATATTGTCTACTATAGTTAAAAGTGAGATAAAATAAATGGGTTTAAAAAGAAGCCAGATCTGCAGTAGTTTTAGTGAGGTCCAGGGTATGGATGCAGTCGGTGAATTGTGTCCAGCTTCCTCCTCCATCTTGGTAGTCTTGAGCTCTCCTGTTGTTGGGTCCTGCTATGCCAGTGTCATGGAGGTTGTTGGCTGGGTTGGCTGGGTCCACTATCCTAGGAGTGCTCTTGGGGAACAGGTCACGATACTTGTACTTGTTGTAGTACCTTTCCCAGTAGATGCTAATATATTTACAAATATGTGGAATCAACTGTTGCACATGTTAGTTCAGTTGGGAGATTTGTTACTGGCAAGTGAGTGAAATGTGTTAGGCAGGGGTGAATAAAACACACTCTCAAGTGACTTTAGCTTTTAGGCTTGCCCCCAGTTTCTTCTGGTACTACATCAGTAGGCAAGTCCTATGCAACATTGGACTCAAAATTGTGATTATGTTCATGAGCTACTGGTACTTAGAAGCTAAATGGCTAAAATTTGATATTCTTGAAAATATATGCACATCAAGTTAGCACTTGGTCTGTACGGACATTGTAACTCTGTTTGAAGAGGCCCAATACAAGACTAAGATGCTAACAGGTATAAGGAGGGTGAGTAGCACATCAGTGTTTTATTTGAGCATATATTACTTTGATATCTGTTTGAATGTTTCAGTGAGATGATTCAAAGATAGCTAAATATGGTTATTTCTCAATCCTTCCTGTTGGACTTACTCAGCTTTGTCGTGATGCAGCACGATGTCTGTCATGAATCTCGTCACTCTATAGTTTAATAAAACATTTCACCATGCTTGTGGACACTCCATATTAACATTCCTTACTCTGCAGGTAGTCGTGGGAAAGAAAGGTCTCCCATTGTCCTCTGTTTGGCTCTCTCGAATGCAGCCACAATCAGAACAGAAATGAGATATGACTTGGGCTTCCCTGTGGGGTCTCTGCTCCACATCTTATTCCTCCAAGCCTTGGCTCTCTTCACTAGCTCCTTCACCTGCAGGAAATAGAGCAAAAAAATAATATGTAGCTTTAAAAGTGTGACTTGGAAAAGGATCATCACCTGGTCTGGCTGCTCTTTGAAGAACTCCACTTGCCATTTTGAAGCACTCACAGAAAACCTAATAATGTATATATTTATTAGTTAAGAGCAGACTTCATGTGGCCTGACATACATTGGCCTCTTAGCTTCTGGGATCTCTCTGAGGAAGTCGTAGAACATCTTGGGTTCTCTCCAGAACGGACTGACAAGAGCGTCCACTTCAATGTACCTGTCAAAGTTGAACTGCAGAGACCTGGAAGTTGTACTTCTGTCTTGAATTCGTCCAGGTAGCTTCTTCTCCAAGTGATTCTGGATGATGTGAAGGTGAGGCAGGAACCCATTCCTCGCAACTTCCATTCCATCCACACCTACAGTTATCAACAATAAAAGTTCCATGTAATATGTCCCCTCCCCCTAATCACTCACTGTCAGAGTAGATGACCAGGTCCAAGTCGTAGTGTTGAGGTACTGCTGTCCCGTGACCCAGAGAACCGGCCTTGATAGTCTCGTTGACCACAAATGTACCACCAGGACCTCCTTCCTAAACCACCACAAAGATAATCAAAGCACAATATTAAGGTAGCAATTGTGTTGTGGGATCTGTCTCTCTTATTAATGGAAGGTGATTATAACTACTCACATGTAGAGTTCTCACAATGGTGTCCACGGCTTGGTTAGCTTTTTCTACTGAAGTCATTCTCACCTTTGATGTTTAGACTACAGTTTACTGGAAATTTGTTCCAGTTATATAGTTCAAGTTTTGCCTGGTCATTGTGGTTGCTTGGCACTGAAGGGGATTTCCCTAAGTTAATTCATATCTGGGTGAATAACCTGGGCTTTTCCCTTCTGTATAAGGTACTATCACTGCTATATTATGTACATGTATGTACTGTAGTTGTAGTGAGAGGGAAATAATCGATTACTTGTTTTGGGGGGGGGGGGGGGTTGGGTTAGAGAGGAGGAGCCAGAAAAGTGTAGGATGAGAACCGTATTAGATCAAGATGCTGGCAAGATGTGGTGTGGGGTAGAATGGAAGGAGGCTGTATGAAAACAGATTCATTGAAGCTGTAAGGAGGTAGAGCTGGAGTCTGATAATACTTGGTGTTATTGTGCACTAATTGTGAGTTGGTTAAGTAGCTGGTCACTATTAGTGACTTGCCTATTTCTTTGTTATTGTTGGGCAAGAGGATTAGTTCTTACAGACTCATAGGAGAAAACTGCTTGTATGATTTCAAGCTCTCCTTGATGTATTCTCCTGTGTGTGTGTGTGTGTGTGTGTGTGTGTGTTCAAACTCCACCTGTAACTGGTCTCCTATCACTTCCTTCCAGCCTAACTAACTTGACTCTAAACTAGTTGTGTGATTCAGTACAGATGGCAAGTGAGTTAAATTTACTAAATATCATTTACACTATAAAAAAATTTCAACCAATGAATAAACTAAGATACAGCTGGCCATGATACACACCTCAGCATAAATTATTAGTTTCTCACCTCAAGTGAAGTGTTCTTGAGCTCAATGCTGTAAAGTCTCTACTACGGCCAGACAACTTACTTTTTATAGCTTAGCATTGTATGTCTTCCTTGCCTCATAATCCAATGGCTTCAGACTGTTACCCCTTCACTTCTCTCTGGTTCAAATTTTGCACTTCCATAATTCAAATATAAATCACATGCACAATGGTATGGCTTTAGCAAACTCGGCGTTTGCTTTGCTATCCTGGGGCGTTGAAATGTTAGGTATAGCAAGTCAGGAGATCAATTTAGCATGCCCCAAAAGGTAAGTGGTTTATTATGTAACAACTTCAAAGATAATGTACACAATTTATAAGTTTATATTGGAGAAAGACACAAGCTACACTCTAATAATAAAAAGTTCCCTGTCATTATGCAAAATAATTTAGTTACTAATACAGTCCAATTTCAGCTGTCATGTACTGAAGGGCATCAGCACTCTAACAACTGGACTGTATTTGTGACTTCCTTTTATTTTATTTTTTCAAATTAATTCAGTCATTCAGTAGTTAAACATGCCCACCAATAATATTGCTCAACGTGTTCCGGCAACTGAAGCCCTACTGTATATACATTTATTCCACCCTAGATATCATCACAATGATATTTTTAGGTGGTAGTGCAAGCTCATTACCCTATACAGTAAGTTATAGCAACAGGCCTAGTTTACCAGTTTTTCTGGTTTTTACAGTTTCCTTTCTCTGGTGTAGCCTACTCAACCTGGTTAGAGCAGAGCTGCTAAAATATCAGCTGGGGGTGTGGGGAGCCCCTATAGCCAACTTTACTCCATGAGTTACCAGTCCTAGTACAAACTACAGCAGTGAAGCTATCTAGGGTAGAATAAACCACTTATTACACTCGGCAGAGTGATATGGCAAGATATTTCACTCTCAGCTTTAGCCTGCTCATGAAGTATTTCTGCCATATCACATTCTGACTCATGTAATAAGTTTATATGTATACATCAGATATTTTCCCTGATTATTTCCAGAGTAAATAATTGTTCAATATTTTACCATATCTAATGCTCCAGTGCACCCATGTGTGGTTCTGGACAAATGATTTTTTTTTTAAGTATGGTGGAGTTACCTCTGAACGTTCACTGTTTAGGGAAAAAAAGGTCTAATTTATAATAAACAATTTATTACTCTCGTCGTACAATATGGGGGTTACATTTCACTCTCACACTTGTATTTTCACTCGCTGGTGAAATATATCCCCATATTGTATGCTGATTTGTGCAATAAGTAATATATATAATTGGACGTAAAACAGGGAATGACTGCTATTTTAACTTTCATTATTAATGTAATCTTTCTTCCTAACACAAAATGTCTGACACAGTGCAATATATAAACTACCAAATTGAGAATAACTACAGTCAGCAGCACACTGGGTATCTACAGCACCAATAATGAGTTGTTTCTAATAGATGTCCAGAATAATGGAGTCTGTGACACACAAGTCTATATCTTGGATCCTGTCATTGAGCACCGCCCAGTCTCTCCTCCCGTCCTTGTCACGCTGCAGTCCTGTGATGTAGAGGTTGTTGGCAGGGTTCACCGGGTCACAGATACGAGGACGACGAGGCAAGAGGCGCGAGTACTCCCTCCTAGCTTCCATGTCTGTCCCTGGAACTATCAGACTAGCAGAGAGAGAGAGAGAGAGAAGTTGTATACTTCCTGAATCTGAATATTGTTTGAATGTTGAACTAGATTGTCACTCACTCCAATCTGTCGTCTGCCATGGTGATCTCCTCCACTAGTTGTAGAAGTTCCTTTTGAACTCTAGCGACACACAAACAAGCAATAAGACGTATTTATAGCTAGGTATTGTGTGGTGGTAATTGTTTAAAGATGCACAGCTCAGATATATAAGAGCAACAACAGTTGCAACAAATGTGGTGTGTTCTATTAGTAGTCTCTAATGACATAGATGGATTGGCAGAAAACAATAAAATTATATTAGGCATTACAAAACTGTAAGCAGCAGGAAAAGAGCCGGGAAGACTTCCCGGCTCTAGCTGTTGTTTTTTTTTTTTAACAGTTTTGATGTTGTACCTCACCTCTGCTGGTGTGTGTGTGTGTGCATGTTAGTAAACCACATGTTTCTCACTGTTCCGCCAATCTTAGGAACTTTTTTTGTTCCTTCACATCATCCGGTACTCTTTCGTAGGCAGTGATGACCAGCACTGACAGGAGGTAGGCTCTGGGTTTGGTGACTTTCTTCTTGCCTTCCCAATTCTTGATTCTCCATGCTTTAGCTCTTCTTATCAATTCATTCACCTGTAGACACACAAACACAGCGTGGTGGTGTTGACAATGCCTCACTAGATGTTGTGTTTGCTTGTGTGTACTCTCTGAGCTTGAGAATGAGGAAGTTCCAGTCCTTCCAACTTGCTCACAAAGTCCTTCTGCTCTTTGCACATCCCTGGAAATAACCTGTGCATACAAGAATGGATCTGCAGTTATCATTGTTATCTGATATTGCTACAAGATTGACTTACTTCCATCTTTTGTGTTGCTGCACTATGACAAGACTGCTGAAGAGCTCCCACTTGGAGTCCCAGAATGGACTTAATAAAAGATTGATATGAATAGTGCAAGTTTCCGTCTCAAACACGAATTTGATTCCCACATCTATTAAGTATTTCAGGCGATAATGATCTTCAAATTGCCTCCTCAGGTTACGATTTATTTTGTGTAGTATGTCTTTATAATATCCTTCTTCTTCAATTGCTCTGTCATATTCCAGATCTACAAAAATTACATTTTCAGTTGCTATGTTGATTTTTGCAAGTACCTTCTTGTGTGTGTGTGTGTGTGTGTGTGTGGTGGCTGTGTGGTGTAGTGGTTGTGGCCCTGAGGTCCTGAGTTCAAGCCCAATAGTGTGTGTAGTGTAGTGTGTGTGTAGTGTAGTGTAGTGTGTGTGTAGTGTAGTGAGTACAATAAAGTAATCTTCCTAAATCAGTTAAGCCATCAGTCTTGAGCTGCTGTAAGAGTTGGTTTATGGCTGTTTTGATAAGTTTTCTAATCAACGTTTTCTTGTTAGTAGACATAAATGATTGATTATTGCAACACACTTTCAGAGCCAGGTTTAGAGGGTAGTTAGGGGAAATCAAGGAAGTGGGCAGAACTTCACATTGCTATGAATGTCATCATGCTAGTCAACTTGTTCAGTTGAGGCTGATAATTTTCAACTAATCTACAAGTACAATAGGAGCATGCAGCAGCAGGAAAGTGAAATGCCACTCCCATATCCTAGAGATGGATGCATTGTTGTTTTTATGTGAGCATGTGCAGTAGAGAATTTAATTAATGTTGAAGACGTATACATATGGAAGGTGCATATATATTAGTATTCATACAGTATTGCTGAGATTCAAGGCACCTTTGGGAGAGAAAATGCATCTTTTGTCACAGCCACGCCCACCAAACCAAACATTGATGGTAATGCCATACAAGTATAATGTAGAAAACTTTTAATTCTTCTTTTATTTCAGAGACGAGTGTTCATTAGTGGACTCACCTCTTGAGAATAGTACAATGTCCACTTCACTGGTGGTGGTCACTGCATTGCCCTGGCCAATGGAACCTCCCACGAATGTCTCTGTAGTTTGAATCCCAACTTCCTTTGTGAATCTTCTCTGCAGCACATAAGAACACTCCCACCCATAAACCACATCTCTCTGGTAGCACAAGTAGTGTACTCTGACCTTTCTCATGGCAGAGGCTATTTCATTGATGACTCCTCTAATTTCTCCCATGTCAACATGCACTTGAGACTGGTCTCTCCCAGAACACAGGGAGAAGTCTTCTCCAATGGATGAGGCCATTGTTATCTAATGGTTCTACTTGCTTCACTGATGTTTAATGATTTTTGTTACTCTGTTTAAATAGCCTACAGACTTCCACCCACGCATTCCTTAAATGTGCGTGGGGATTCCCTAGGGATTTGTCCCATCTTTGGTTTATTGTAGACCAACTACAAACAGATTGATATTGGGAATGGAATGAGGAGGACTGCCATCATTATTATTAGTATGTATGCCTATGCTTATAGCCCCTGTAATTACGCTCCTATTATTATTCCCTGTTAGCTCCCTGTGATAGTTTCAGTTTATAAATAAGTCTGAATGTCTCACTAATTTATAGTAGACTTTCATGTCTATAATTGTTTATCCAGTGCACATACAGTAGCTGTTGTTTGTTGTTGTTCTGCCGCACATAATTAGACTGTGAGATGAGACATTCAAGTAAACAGTTGTTGTTGTTGTTGTTGAACATGGTTGTGATATGAGGTAAATTCTGTTACTAGGCTGCTCTGACGACTTTAGGGGAAGGCATATGATCAACATAGTCTATACAAGAGAATAGAGGCAGAGGTCTACTTGGCATCTTCTGGTGGAGTCAGGTTGTTGATTTGGTTGTTCTTACTAGAACTCTGATGTTGCCATACCCTCTAGTAGATCTTCACTGCACTAGTTAGTTACTCTGCTTCTGTTTCATGAAGTAGTTCACATCCACAGACTACGCTAGGATCAAGTCCTCAACTTGCTGGACATTGCAAACGCATGTACCTAGTTTCTAGTTTTTCAAACACCCCTAATAATGTTACCCTCAGGCTCAGGATGTTCATTCCAAAAATAAATATGTTTGTAAGTGCTTATTTTTGTTATTCTATGAAGGAAGATGAAAAATATTTTGTGAAGATTAGATTCAATGGTTTAAAAGAACCTGTGAAACATTTGTGTCCATATAGGATTAACAAGAAGACAGTTGTTCTTCGGTAGTTTTAGTGAGGTCCAGAGTGTGAATGTAGTGAGTGAAAGGCATCCAGCTTCCTCCTCCATCTTGGTAGTCTTGAGCTCTCCTGTTGTTGTGTCCTGCTATGCCAGTGTCATGGAGGTTGTTGGCTGGGTTGGCTGGGTCCACTATCCTAGGAGGACTCTTGGGGAACAGGTCACAATACTCGGACCTGTCGTAGTACCTTTCCCAGTAGATGCTGCAATGTGTAAGTATATCAAGATAAATGTACTTACATGCATAAGGTATTGCTAAATACTGGTGGACTCAGTTAAAAGTATTGGTCATTTACTTGTATTTATTAATTTCTTTCATCTCATGGATAAGCCTGAATACTGAATACTGAAGAAATTGAATCACTAAATTAAAGTGTGGGTGTTTCATTTATATAAGTTGAGTTTACAGCAAGTGTTGTCAAGGTTACTTAACTAACTATAGTAAGTGGAAGTACTTGCTACATTATAAAATCCTCAGGCAATTACTACTTGCAGTGCAATACTCCATTCTACACACTTGCAGTGCAATACTCCATTCTACACACTTACACAGATTCTTATGTTTGCTATCTGGCATTGCTAACAGTTGGATGTGAGAAGAAATGTTTGAATATTTCAGTGAGATTATTCAAAGATAGCTAGATATGGATATTTCCCAGTCCTTCCTGTCTGACTTACTCAGCTTTGTCGTGATGCAGCACGATGTCTGTCATGATTCTCGTCACTCTATAGTTTAATAAAACATTTCACCATGCTTGTGGACATTCCATATTAACATTTCTTACTCTGCAGGTAGTCGTGGGAAAGAAAGGTCTCCCATTGTCCTCTGTTTGGCTCTCTCGAATGCAGCCACAATCAGAACAGAAATGAGATATGACTTGGGCTTCCCTGTGGGGTCTCTGCTCCACATCTTATTCCTCCAAGCCTTGGCTCTCTTCACTAGCTCCTTCACCTGCAGGAAATAGAGCAAAAGTTACAGATAGCTTTAAAAGTGTGACTTGGAAAAGGGTCATCACCTGGTCTGGCTGCTCTTTGAAGAACTCCACTTGCCATTTTGAAGCACTCACAGAAAACCTACAGAAAATAATAATAATGTATATATTTATTAGTTAAGAGCAGACTTCATGTGGCCTGACATACATTGACCTCTTAGCTGCTGGGATCTCTCTGAGGAAGTCGTAGAACATCTTGGGTTCTCTCCAGAACGGACTGACAAGAGCGTCCACTTCAATGTACCTGTCAAAGTTGAACTGCAGAGACCTGGAAGTTGTACTTCTGTCTTGAATTCGTCCAGGTAGCTTCTTCTCCAAGTGATTCTGGATGATGTGAAGGTGAGGTAGGAACCCATTCCTCACAACTTCCATTCCATCCACACCTACAGTTATCAACAATAAAAGTTCCATGTAATATGGCCCCTCCCCCTAATTACTCACTGTCAGAGTAGATGACCAGGTCCAAGTCGTAGTGTTGAGGTACTGCTGTCCCGTGACCCAGAGAACCGGCCTTGATGGTCTCGCTGACCACAAATGTACCACCAGGAATCCCTTCCTATGAACCGCGACAATGAAAATGCGAATAAAGTCTTCTAGTATTCTCTCTCCAAATTTCAGGTTTTTAAAATAGTCATTTAAACCAGTCAAGATAATGTGTTTGTATTTCAGTCTATTCCATACTTCATTGACCTATCTTCAAACTACAATAAGAGCTATGGCTGCTACTCACATGTAGGGTTCTCACAATGGTGTCCACTGCTTGGTTAGCTTCTTCTACCTCAACTGCAGAAGTCATTCTCACATATAAGTTCCTATGATTGGCTAGTAGTGTTGTTGCTTTTATAGTTCCAATAATGCTGGCTCATTGTGGTGGGGTTCCCCTAGTGATGGGATTCCCCTTGTGTGGGTTCTTTCCCTGCCTTTGGGAAATTCCATTGTAGCTATATCTTAAGAAAATACCCAGGTACTCCCCCCACCCCACCCTGTTTGAGTAATTTGGTACTTTCCCAAGTTGTGTAAACAGAGAGCACTTCCGTGACTATTAAATCAATATCATATTGAGAGGATTATTGTGTTGTTGAGAGGCCCACTAACTGATTACAGTGCTTCCAGCTTAAAGAGTGGAAACTTTGATAACACCTTGATGCAATAGTTTTTAGCCTTTCAAAAGTTGTACATTAATTTATTAATGGTTTTAAAGCCTACCTGAAGTCTTAGAACAACAATATTAATAGTGAAAGGCTGAGAACCGCTCATCTCTCGTAGACTGTAAAGCTTTTTTCGCCATTTTATTTGACGTCAGAATCGTGCGATAAATCGTCACACTATGCACTAAAATATTACCACCTTTATTGAAATTATATTTTAGCAAATACATCTTGAGGAAAATGTTGTACAAGTGGAGAACTACAAATAAATTAAGTATGACCAAAGAATCACTCTGACATGCTTTGAAAAGGAGTTTCCTAGCAACCTTTGTTCCTAGAATTTGAATACAGTAAGTAGACAATACCTATTCTATTCATGGTGATTGCCTCTTTCTCTAAGCTTAGCTTAATGATGGGGAAATATTTTACATTGAATAATGCTTTTAATGTTGCTGGTCTTACAGTGGTGATGTACAATTAAACCAAGCAGTCTCATCTGAAAGTCAGGCAAGCTCCTAGTTAACACCAGATACAAAGTCTGCTCTGGTATTTAAAGAGCACAAATTATTAGTCTATTGTTTGTTGAATCCAGTTCCCTGCAAAAGAGCTAACTTCCAGATCTAGTTGACGTTGTTCAGCCAACCGGTTTAAATGGAACTTCTGTAAAGATATTCATGGTTATTAGGAAGCTATGCCTATGTGCTTTGTCATGGTGATGGGACCAACAACAGGCATGTAGAACTCTGTGCTTTAGTTAGGGTAATTCCCTCACCTCCAAATTCTCCCAGGATACCAAATTCCAGTCAATGAATATAATATGAATATCCATATCTGGTAACTAGGATAGTTTTATCTAGTCATGGTAACTGAATTAGTATATCATAGTTAGTAGGGAGAATCATCAGGAATAATTCCTGTGGTATGTACAAAAAATGTGCTTTAGACAGCATTAACATCTACCATTTCATTACACAAGTTGCTTATTGACTTGTTCAAGCTTTCCATATGGACTTGCATGAGCTACAATTGGCTTATTCATATTGATACTACACATAGCTAGCTAGTGTATAGTAACGCTGAGGGTTCACACTCTTTGTGCTTCATTTGGATCATAGTGACGGTGTATGGCAGACAGAGGTTTTGTGATTGGTGAGGCTTTACTTGCCTTGCCATACCACCGTTTAGGGAAACCTTACTTATCTCAGAAAGAAATTGATACTGCAAGAACTGTCTTAAATGTTAGTGTTCATGACTAGTGGTAGAATGAAGATTTGCGTAATTCTGCGTTAAATTGTACTTTTTCGTAAGAAGCTCGTCCTCATGAATCTAAACTCATTATTTCACCATTTCCAATTGATTTTAGCTACAAATACCAAAGTATTCAGTCCTCCAGCAGTATCTTGGTCAGCTTCTTCTGCCTTACCTTAACTGCAGAAGTCATCCTCACATTTACGTTGCTATGATTAGTTGATAGTAATGTTGTTTTTATATTCCCAATAGTACTAGGTCATTGTTGTAGGATTTCCCTTGTAGGCTTGTAGAGGGTTTCCTCTTACGAGGTTCAATTTACATATATATATCTTAGAAAATGCCCAGGTACTCTCCCCATATCCTGATATGTCAACAGTTAACTTTTACCAGATTTTTTTAGTTTAAACTTAAAGTGTTTTACCTTGTTGTTTGAATTATTGTGTAATAGCTCACCTTTTATGCTGAAGCACATCACTAGTATATTATATATATATATATATTATATATAGGATTTATTTTTCTATATTATCTTAATGGAATATTTTTTGTAAAATAATAATATATACTTTTAATTACAACATCACACAAGTAGTAATACTATTTTGAATGACACAGAGGTGTTACATACACACTATTAGTATTGAATGTTTGTAAACACACACACTGGAAGCTACTTGTCTCTACACAGTCGGCATGGACTGGCACTGGAAGAGTTTCTACATGTAATTGGAAATGGAGTGGATGTTTGCGATGATGCTCGCGGTATTTCCATCCCCGGACTCATAGTCTGAAGGGGTGTGCCTTTTGTAAGTCTTGAGTCCCGTCTTCCATACGTTATTGGCAGGATTGGCTGGATCCACTATCCTGGGACGACTGGGCAGTAGAGAAGGGACGTCTCTCAATTCATAGAATTCCCCTGGCCAGGTCACACTAACAAAGAAATTTTACATTATTGTCTTTTGAAAATGCTCTGGTAGAATCAGCGTTAACTTACTCTAGAGTACCAGCTCGTCGAACCAAGTCCTTGAGACCCTGAGCAACACTAGAATTAGAGCAATAGATTATGTACATTATTTATTTATTTGATGCACACACGTACTTGTGTGGATTCCTCTCGTATGCTTCCACTACCAAAAGAGACAGTAGATAAGAACTAGGTCTGCCTTGGCCACTCCCACCAGTCGGCCATGTGTCATTTCTCCACTGCTTGGCTTTGCGGATATACTCCTTCACCTAACACACACACGTACACACACAACACACACTGACAACATTCCCCAGCACACACACACACACACACTGACAACATTCCCCAGCACACACACACACACACACACACTGACAACATTCCCCAGCACACACACACATACACGCACGCACATACATTGGATTCATACAGTCACAGTGTTTATGTGCCAGATATCCATCTGTCATCTAGATTTAATATGTGATGAACCAGGACATGAGTGAGCAGATAAAACTCAGTTTATACCTTTGATGGCTGCTCTTGAAAGAAATCCACTTGCCATTTGGAAGCACACACAGAAAACCTGTCAAGGAGATTAAAAGAAGTCTATATTCATGGACTAGTATAAATAATTTCACACCTGTCACGTTTGTCTGGATGAATTGTCTTCAGGAACTGATAAAAATCATGTTGACTGGCATAGTATGGACTGACCAGAAGATCCACTTCTATTCCTCTGTACTCAAACTGCACTGAGCGTTTGGTCATATGTGTTTTTTTGTAGCTTTGCCCCAAGTGGGCCTGCAGGAACCTGTCTAACTTTGTTAGCCAAGGCTGGAACATGTCATCGCCTTGGGCCAATACATCACTGCCACTAAAGCCTTAATAATAATTTAAAATAGCATAATATTAACAGTATAATATTTATAGCTGATTATATATATAATATACTGTATGCTATACATATTTACTTCTAGAATAGATGACCAGATCCAAGTCAGATTTTCCTGCCACTCCTGTTCCATGGCCCAGAGAGCCACCTTTCACTATCTCACTGATGTTGAAATCAGGTTCTTTGAAGTTTTTCTTGAGGATTTTTTTTATTGATAAAATAATTTCTCACCATCAAAGTAAGCTTACCTCTATGGTAGTGACCAAGGTATCCACGACGCTAGATACTTTTGCCATTGCCATTTTTCAGACTTTGGATGCTGCAAAAGAGTTAACTTCCAGGCTTTTTGATGAGGTTGAGGCTGACTTGCCAACTGGTGCTTATATAGACCTCTGTAATGATATTCATAGTTATTAGGAAGCTATGAATAATATTTGCTTTGTCATGGTAATGGAACTAACAGTTTTTGTTGGAAATGAAGACTGATTACTCCAGCTGCCATTTTGATTCCCATCAATTGAATATCCTTATCTGGTAAAGGATAGTTTTGCCTAGTCATTGTATGGTGAGTCCGAAATCACAGGGGATCCACCAGGAAAAGTACCTATAGCTTGATTTTTTAAAACTAAATTTATTGTTGTATGAGTGATTGCACGGTAACCATGCTATTCGGGATTAATAGTATGAATAACGCGATTGAAATAGTACAAGGCAAAGCCGAGTGCTATTTAATTGCTTTACGAGTGCTATTGATCCCCAATAGCACAGGTTACCCATTTTATCACTTGCTAATAGTAGGCTAGCTTTTTAAAAATCATTTGCAGTTGTAGCTACAGGTAGCAAGTGAAATAGTACAGGTAAGTTGCACACATGCAGTGTTAACCTCAGAAACGTACAGTTCAAGTACTTTCTAGTTGGAGACAATTTCATTCTTTACCAAACTCTACCTGCATTAGACGGAATGTTTTTCAACAGATTAGGAGGAGCTGTACGTTGAAAACGAAGTTCCAGAGGAAGCTAATCCTGAAATAAGGAGATGGTGAGTGAACGATACAGGTGGTATTTCACTTAGTTACGTGCTATTTCACTTTCCCCATGCTATTTCAATTGAACAGCGATTTTCCCCCATACATTTTTTAATGGGAAATTTACACGCCTTACTTATTTTTTTTAATAGTGTTCCTGAATGAACTTTTCTCAATCAATAAATAGTGGGGGGGGGGGGGGGGGTTGTTCTTTTTTATTTTGTTGTTATCAATGGGTTTTTTTGTTGTTGTTTATTTATTTATTTTTGTTGTTGTTGTTATTGTTTTTTCCAATTCTCTGGTTTTGTACGTTTAGTTGTTTTCTCTGAGCCTACAAATTGTTATTTTATACAAAATAGCCTCTGGTGTCATGTGACCTGGTCTACCTTGGTATGAACTGAATGATAAACTATCATCACACACACACACACTTAATTGCACGTGTACACATCTCACGTCTATCATTTCAGTCATGGCATAGCTATGGGGTCAATTGTTGTCTTGGTGCACATTGTGTTTGTAGGTAGTGTTGTTGTTGTTTTATTACTTTTGAGTATTATTCATTAATTATCTGAGTATTATTTTTAATTTATAACAACCCAAGAGGCACTCAGGTCCTTCAAGTAACTCTTCTATGAGTAACTATGCCTTTCATCCCATTATGAACTACCAAATACTCCTTCTACTCCTTATTTATTACTATTGTTATTGTTATTATTATTATTATTATTATTATTACTAGTGATGTGCTTCAGCACAGTGGCAAGCGAGCCATTGTGCACCAGTATAACAAGGTAAATAACACATTTCAATTTAAGTGATAAAAATTGATTTTTGCAAGTAAATCTGTACGCAAAAATAAAGCGGAATGGCTACATTTATTTAGTTTGCTATTCACGTAGTTTAGGAAAGGCATCGTTCAGTCCATTTACTAGAAGTAGTAGTTACAGGTATGTAGTGTTGATCATTTATTTTACTAATGAGTATGGAATTACTTCCTTCCTCAATATTTTCCTGAGTGTTGGTAGTGTCTGTAGTATCAGTTTAAGCCATATCTAACATAAAAGTGCTCCAGCTAAAAGGCAGATTTTTTTAATTACGTATGGTAAAGGGTTTTAATTCCTAGTTACCACTCTAAATAAAATAATTTCAATATTGTGTAACTAACTTCTATTCCAAACATTTCATCTCTTCAGAGTCGTCATCAATGAACATCAATTAACATCATCACTGGAAACATTTAAATTATTTGTCATAAAAGTCACTTGTTGTTGTTGTTGTTGTTGTTTTTTAATGTCAGTGGTGGTCATTTTGATCATAGTAACAATGTATGGCAGACAGAAGTTTGAAAGAATTTGCAATACGCGAGGCTTACTTGCCATGTCATACCAACTTTTATGAAAGGAAAACCTTATTTATCTCAGAGAGAAATTGATACTGCAAGAGTTCTTTTAAATGTTAGTATTCATGTAGAGAGCTACGTAGAAAGAAGAAATACAGATGTAGTTCTGGATTCAATTGTACCTTTTTCGTAGATAGCTTGTCTTCATGAATCTGAATTCATTATTTTGTCATTTCCAATCGATTTTAGCACTAATACAGAAGTATTTGGTCCTCCAGCAGTGTTGGTTAGCTTCTACCTTAATGACAGAAGTCATCCTCATATTGAAGTTGCTATGATTGGCTAGTAGTAACGTTGTTTAATAATGCTGGGTCATTGTTGCAGGATTCCCCTTGTAGAGGGTTTCCCCTTATGGAGGTTTGGGGGGGGGGGGGGGGGGGGGGGGGAGGAATCCTCCCTGCTTTTGGAACATTCTGTTATTTCTTAGAAAATACCCAGGTACTCTCCCCATATCCTGGATAAGTATTTCTGGTACTTTCCCATCCTGGGCCCTGATGATAGGTCAACAGTTAACTTTTACCAGATTTTTAGGTTTAAATTTAAAGTGTTTTACCTTGTTGTTTGAATTAATTGTGCACTCACCAGTTGTGCTGAAGCACATCAATATTATAATATATATTATATATATATATATATAATATTTCATAGGATGTATTTTTCTATACCTTGATACAATATTTTTTGTAAAATAATAATAAGTGTATACTTTTAATTGCAACATGACACAAGCAGTAAAACTATTTGAATGACACAGAGGTGTTACATACACACTATTAGTATTTGAATGTTTGTAAACACACACACTGGAAGCTACTTCTCTACACAGTCGGCATGGACTGGCACTGGAAGAGTTTCTACATGTAATTGGAAATGGAGTGGATGTTTGCGATGATGCTCGCGGTATTTCCATCCCCGGACTCATAGTCTGAAGGGGTGTGCCTGTTATAGGTCTTGAGTCCCGTCTTCCATACATTATTGGCAGGATTGGCAGGATCCACTATCCTGGGACGACTGGGCAGTAGAGAAGGGACGTCTCTCAGTTCGTAGAATTTCCCTGGCCAGGTCAAGCTAAGAGAGAAATATGTATTATATTATTAAAAGCTCTGTACTGGTAGAATCAGAGTTAACTTACTCTAGAGTGCCAGCTCGTCCGACCAGGTCTTTAAGGTCCTGAGCAACACTAGAGTTAGAGCAATAGATTATGTATTGGTTGCTGATACGATTATTTAATACACGTACTTGTGTGGATTCCTCTGATATGCGGCCACTACCAGAAGAGACAGTAGATAAGAACTAGGTCTGCCTTGGCCACTCCCACCAGTCGGCCATGTGTCATTTCTCCACTGCTTGGCTTTGCGGATGTACTCCTTCACCTGACACACACACACGTACACACACACACACACACACACACTTTGACTCATGTGTCAGGACTGTATGAGAGGGCATGTGTAGGCAGTTGGTTCACCTGTGGTGGCTGACTTTTAAAGAAATCCACTTGCCATTTGGAAGCACACACAGAAAACCTGTCAAGGAAAGAAGAATAGTTCTATGTAAGAGCTGACAAGAACTTCTCACCTCTCTCGTTCACTAGGATGAATTGTCTTCAGGAACTGATAAAAATCATGTTGACTGGCATAGTATGGACTGACCAGAAGATCCACTTCTATTCCTCTGTACTCAAACTGCACTGAGCGTTTGGTCATACGTGTTTTGTTGTAGCTTTGCCCCAAGTGGGCCTGCAGGAACCTGTCTAACTTTGTTAGCCAAGGCTGGAACATTTCACTGCCTTGGGCCAATACATCATTGCCACTAAAGCCTATAAAATTATAAAATAGCATAATTTTATAACATAATGCTGATATTATAAATAAATATATATATATTACTTCTGGAATAGATGACCAGATCCAAGTCAGATTTTCCTGCCACTCCTGTTCCATGGCCCAGAGAGCCACCTTTCACTATCTCACTGATGTTGAATTCTCTGAAGTTAGTCTAAAAGCATTATTCAATGTAAACATTTCCCATCATTAAGCTAAGCTTACCTCTATGGTAGTGACCAGAGTATCCACGACACTAGATACATTTGCCATTGCCATTTTTCAGACTGTTATGCTTTCAGATGTAATTGAGGCTATTCAGCCTACTGGTTTAAATAGACTTCTGTAATGATATTCATAGTTATTTGGAAGCTATGAATATATTTTGCTTTATCATGGTGATGGAACTAACAGTGCAGTTAAAGGAGAGAGTGTATTTAAATACTTGGGGGATCTACCAGAAAAAGTACCTATAGCAAAAAATTATTGTTGTATCATTAACCCTCAGAGCGAGCATGCAAGAGGGGGTTACAGTACTCATTTTGTCTGTCAGTCAACAAAAAGCGGATCTCAAAGATAGCGGCCTCTTGAAGATTGAAACAAGCATCAAAATGTTGCACTGGACATTTTTAAGTCCCTTTAATGTGCCAGAATTTTCGTTTCGACTTATTTTATTATATTATTATTATTATTATTATTATTATTATTATTATTATTAATTAGAGTTGCACCAGTAATTGTATTGCCATTGGTACCATCTAAAAGTGATCGGTGTTCTAGTGGGTATCCTAATAATATTTTGCAATACAGTGGAACCTCAATGGTCAAGAACAAATGTAAAAACACAGCTAAGGTAATAGTTAGAAGTATAAATAACTAGTGATGTGCGAGCTATTGTGCACGGGTAATTAGGTACCTAAATTGATGATAAAAGTTGATTTTTGCCTTTACAAAATCAAAACGAAAAAGCTACATTTTTTTAAGTTTTCCGGAAATTAATGTTGTAGCTTCTGTTCACCTAGTCTAGGAAGGTATCGTGAGTCCATATATTCCTAGAAGTAGCTTAGCTACATAGCTGTGGACCATGTATTTTAGCTTACAAAATATGAAATTACCTTTCTTACCTCAATTTTCTTGAGTAGTTAAAAAAAAAAGCCATTCAGACTATCTAAATGACCAGTAGCTCTGAACAACAAGTACCAACTATGAAAATGGTCAGTTTAAAAAAATGTATGGTAAAGGGTTTTCAATGCCATAGTAACCACTTGCCCCAACTGTTTGACTAAAACAAAAACAAAAAAGCATTTCTAAGGAGTTATCATGCCTATCCCTAACTTATTGATGTGACCAATAAAACAACTGAGTCAAGGTAGCTAATATATTTAGCTACATACACACACACACACACACACACACACACACACACACACGAGTTCACTGGACATACCAACACAAGACTTACCTTCATGACTTGACTATTGCAATGGAGTAAGTTTGTAAGACCTAACTGCATCCACAAAAAATCAGATAAGTCAAAGGACAACCTAATTTTTAAAAAACTCTTGGGGATATGGGTAAAGATCAGTAAACCAATGGATTCTGTTTAGTAGAGTATGAGACGGAGTCAACTTCCAATCAAATACAAAAATGTGAGGGTCAAAGTACAAATGACATACGTACCTCCACACATTATAAGCAAACAAATATCACGATTCTCAATTGTGTTACCCCTGATAATGTCTTGCTTGCTTCGCTTGCTTGCCAATAACATAAATGAAGCACCAATCATGCGGACCCTCAGTGCTATTATACACTAGCTTGCTATTATGAAAATCATTTCTCAGACCAAAAAGAATAATTTATCTGGCATATCAATATGTCCATATGTAGTTCGCATGCAATGAAAACTGTAAATGTTGTCTTCATAAGAGAAGCTAAACATGCAAGGGACACTCGCCTCACTGAGGGAAACTCCATTTCAACACTTGGTTTAAAAAAACAACTCCAGAAGCTATAAAGCAAAACTTCCATGGACAGCAAGAAATTATTTGCTCACGGGATTAGGACGTGACAATAGGGGCATTACCCACAAAATCTTCAGAATGACTGGTTGGCAGACAAACTGAGTTATATAATCCTCTCGCACATGTGTGCACTGAGGGTTAAAGATAATGACTGTGGAGCCATGGATTGACCAAGTTTCCAGAAGTTCTGAGCCTGTGTTTATTAGCTAATACGACAATTGACACTAGAAATAGTTTGGTCAAAATATTCATTAAGTGTCTGACCCCTTAGTACCTGCTATTCATCCTCCTCTAATAGATACATCGTTTGGTAAATAGAATTGCCATTACAACTTTCATAAGCTAAATAAAAAAGTTATTTTCAACTTGCACTCTGGGTATTGCTTACAGCAATCTGTCATTGACTCAAACCAGGTAGGATCTTGTCTTTCAATAAGTTCCTTTCTCTTCTTAGTTAGTAGCTTTAAAATCTATACTGCTATTACTGTACATACAAATAACAGCTGCAAAATCAGCATCACCAAGGTCAAAGGTTAAAATAGCCTTTTGGTTTCTGGTGGCTTTAGTCTGAAGTAAGTAAAATGGTCTCTGCCCCCCTTCCCCAACAAAATATCAAATGTCAGTTACTATGTGCAACTTAATATTATTATTACATCATTAGTACACATGTGCGAGAGGGTTATAGTAGTGCATCTGTCTGTCTGTCTGTCAGCATTCAATTTCACGAATGGCTGAGAACTAACCTTTAAAACAAGTATGACCTGACCCAGTAGGAGAATTTAAGTCCCTTGAATTGATTTCTTTTTTTCAAATTTTGAGCTAGTTTCCGAGTAAATGCGGAGAAACTTCAGCTCCAAACAAGCACAAGCTAGATGCAACGACCCTTACCTTTCACGTACATGGGTTTACATCATACAGCAGTCATGTGATCACTTATAGGTCACGTATTTTCTCTTAATCGCGTGCGTCCTCGGTAGTTAGAGATTGAAGAAATCTTAGTTGTGTACTAATGCGCTGAGGGTTTGCACCCTGGGGGGTCTAGTTAATCTATTGACTTTGTATTAATTGCTGGGAGTAATGATACTCTATTGTGTTAGCTGATCTTTGAACATTTCACAGCTAATTCTACATTATTATGCTAACAAGCTGTACTGTTCTAATGCCACCAGCCAAGAGAATAAAATAGAACAACCTTTGAAATATCAAATAATATGAATATTTCAGACGTTACTTAGTGAATGGGTATGGCAAATATGAATATTTCAGACATTACTTAGTGAATTGGTATGGCCTGAGGTTAGTTGTTGTTTTTTTTGTTTTTTTTGTTTTGTTTTTTGCAGACACTTAGTTAAATGATTGAGTACTCTGGTATGGTATTATTTTTAGTACTTGAGATGCTGCTATATGCAAGATATGCTATTGAATGAAGTGTTGTCTTCACTTTTAATTTATTGACACGTTTTGGTGGTCAGCACAAAGATAAAACAGGAAATGCATTTAACAAGCCAAGATGGATGATGTGAAAATGTGGCTATGAGGGTGGGGAGAGTGGTCTCAAGTGATGGGGGAGTGCTCTCAAGTGATGGGGAGTGGTCTCAAGTGGTGGGGGAGTGGTCTCAAGTGATGGGGAGTGGTCTCAAGTGATGGGGGAGTGGTCTCAAGTGATGGGTTTGCTCAGGTCCAGGTTGTCTATATGCATCTTTATGGCTGTCCAATGCTCGTCTCTGATCCATCGCCCACTCTTTCTGTCATTGTGTCGGTAAGGTGTGACTCCTGTGAAGTAGAGATTGTTGGCTGGGTTGGCGGGGTCTAGGATACGAGGGGGCGGGGCAATTAGCTTGGAGTACTGCTTCAGGGAATAGCAATGTTCCCACCAAATACTATACACATACAAGCAGTGCAGAGATGGTCGTGTGCAAGTCAAAGAATAGAAGGTTGTATATCATGGTGTGATTTATATAATGTATATGAGGTGTTGGAAGAGATCCTTACTCTATATTCTTGTGGTTGTTCACAATCTTCTTCAATTCTGCTGTAGAGCTAAAAGGGGGGAAAGTGTGTGTGTGTGTGTGTGTGTGTGTGTGTGTACATATTATTATTATTGTGATCCTATTGTTTTATTTGTATTACACAATAAGGATTAACTAAAATACACCTTCCATTTAAACTTGTATATTTTTATTAATAAGAAAATGTTATGGTTTTCACCTAGTTCTAGAAACCCAAGTGATTGATTGTTAAGCAGCAAGCTGAAGTCTAGGTATATTTCCCACGTAGTATTGAACAACCCACTGAAGTGGAAGTGACTCCTCAGAGTTTATTGGTGGTGAAGAGTAGTCTTTCAGAGACTTTTATAATCTGCTATGCATTATAGCAGTGGAAGTTTGGAAGATGTTGATGTATTGTTTCAGTACAGAAGAGGAGTTAGTATCAATTCAGTGACTCTTATAGTTTGCTGCGTGTTGTTTGGTCGTCAATAAAGTTCAAGTATTTGGGACTACCCAAGATTAGCTTCTCTTTAAGCCCAGAAGTTGTCCGAATGGTCAACAAGTGTATTACTCGTTTCAATTGTTTTCTCAAGATGCTTTACCAACTATGTGATTAGGAGTGACTGCTAAAACAGGAGGTCCCGTGGACTATACGTGCAGATATATCACAATCTTGATTGAGTTACATCTGAGAGTGTCTCACTCGCTTCACTCTCTCACCAATTAATTAATTACTAAAATCTAAGATAACGTGAACAAAAAATATATAATATTCTCATTCCTCCGAATGTAGAGTGTAAGAGTGAGCCAGTGTAGAGTATAAGAGTGAGCCAGTGTAGAGTGTAAGAGTGAGAGCCAGTGTAGAGTATAAGAGTGAGCCAGTGTAGAGTGTAAGAGTGAGCTAGTGTAGAGTGTAAGAGTGAGCCAGTGTAGAGTGTGAGTGAGAGCCAGTGTAGAGTGTAAGAGTGGGCCAGTGTAGAGTGTAAGAGTGAGCCAGTGTAGAGTGTGAGTGAGAGCCAGTGTAGAGTGTGAGTGAGCTAGTGTAGAGTGTAAGAGTGGGCCAGTGTAGAGTGTAAGAGTGAGCCAGTGTAGAGTGTGAGTGAGAGCCAGTGTAGAGTGTAAGAGTGAGCTAGTGTAGAGTGTAAGAGTGAGCCAGTGTAGAGTGTAAGAGTGAGCTAGTGTAGAGTGTAAGAGTGAGCCAGTGTAGAGTGTAAGAGTGAGCCAGTGTAGAGTGTAAGAGTGAGCCAGTGTAGAGTGTAAGAGTGAGCCAGTGTAGAGTGTAAGAGTGAGCCAGTGTAGAGTGTAAGAGTGAGCCAGTGTAGAGTGTAAGAGTGAGCCAGTGTAGAGTGTAAGAGTGAGCCAGTGTAGAGTGTGAGTGAGAGCCAGTGTAGAGTGTAAGAGTGAGCCAGTGTAGAGTGTAAGAGTGAGCCGGTGTAGAGTGTAAGAGTGGGCCAGTATAGAGTGTAAGAGTGAGCCAGTGTAGAGTGTGTGAGTGAGCCAGTGTAGAGTGTAAGAGTGAGCTAGTGTAGAGTGTAAGAGTGAGCCAGTGTAGAGTGTAAGAGTGAGCCAGTGTAGAGTGTAAGAGTGAGCCAGTGTAGAGTGTAAGAGTGAGCTAGTGTAGAGTGTAAGAGTGAGCCAGTGTAGAGTGTAAGAGTGAGCCAGTGTAGAGTGTAAGAGTGAGCCAGTGTAGAGTGTAAGAGTGAGCCAGTAAGTGTAAGAGTGTGAGCCGAGAAGAGTGAGCCAGTGTAGTGTAAGAGTGAGCTAGTGTAGAGTGTAAGAGTGAGCCAGTGTAGAGTGTAAGAGTGAGCCAGTGTAAGAGTGAGCCAGTGTAGAGTGTTGTAAGAGTGAGCCGGTGTAGAGTGTGAGTGAGCTAGTGTAGAGGTGTAGAGAGTGTAGGAGTGTAAGGTGAGCCAGTGTTAGAGTGTAAGAGTGAGCCAGCGAGTGTAGAGAGTGTGTAGCAGTGTAGAGTGTAAGAGTGGGCAGTGTAGAGTGGTAAGAGTGAGCCAGAGTGTAAGAGTGAGTGAGCTAGAGTGTAAGTAGAGAGAAGTGAGCCAGTGTAGAGTGTAAGAGGAGCAGTGTAGAAGAGTGTAAGAGTGAGCCGTGTAGAGTGTAGTGAGTGAGTGGAGTAGTGTAGAGTGTGAGTGAGATAGTGTAGAGTGTAAGAGTGGGCCAGTGTAGAGTGTGAGTGAGTGTAGAGTGTAAGAGTGGGCCAGTGTAGAGTGTAAGAGTGAGCCAGTGTAGAGTGTGAGTGAGAGCCAGTGTAGATGGAGTGAGCTAGTGTAGAGTGTAAGAGTGAGCCAGATAGAGTGTAAGAGTGACCGGTGTAGAGTGTAAGAGGGGCCAGTTAGAGTGTAAGAGTGAGCCAGTGTAGAGTGTGTGAGTGAGCCAGTGTAGAGTGTAAGAGTGAGCTAGTGTAGAGTGTAAGAGTGAGCCAGTGTAGAGTGTAAGAGTGAGCCAGTGTAGAGTGTAAGAGTGAGCCAGTGTAGAGTGTAAGAGTGAGCCAGTGTAGAGTGTAAGAGTGAGCCAGTGTAGAGTGTAAGAGTGAGCCAGTGTAGAGTGTAAGAGTGAGCCAGTGTAGAGTGTAAGAGTGAGCCGGTGTAGAGTGTAGAGCTAGTGTAGAGTGTAAGAGTGGGCCAGTGTAGAGTGTAAGAGTGAGCCAGTGTAGAGTGTAAGAGTGAGCCAGTGTAGAGTGTGAGTGAGAGCCAGTGTAGAGTGTGAGTGAGCTAGTGTAGAGTGTAAGAGTGGGCCAGTATAGAGTGTAAGAGTGAGCCAGTGTAGAGTGTAAGAGTGAGCTAGTGTAGAGTGTAAGAGTGAGCTAGTGTAGAGTGTAAGAGTGAGCCAGTGTAGAGTGTAAGAGTGAGCCAGTGTAGAGTGTAAGAGTGAGCCAGTGTAGAGTGTAAGAGTGAGCCAGTGTAGAGTGTGTGAGTGAGCTAGTGTAGAGTGTAAGAGTGGGCCAGTGTAGAGTGTAAGAGTGAGCCAGTGTAGAGTGTAAGAGTGAGCCAGTGTAGAGTGTGAGTGAGAGCCAGTGTAGAGTGTGAGTGAGCTAGTGTAGAGTGTAAGAGTGAGCCAGTATAGAGTGTAAGAGTGAGCCAGTGTAGAGTGTAAGAGTGAGCCAGTGTAGAGTGTGAGTGAGAGCCAGTGTAGAGTGTGAGTGAGCTAGTGTAGAGTGTAAGAGTGGGCCAGTGTAGAGTGTAAGAGTGAGCCAGTGTAGAGTGTGAGTGAGAGCCAGTGTAGAGTGTAAGAGTGAGCTAGTGTAGAGTGTAAGAGTGAGCCAGTGTAGAGTGTAAGAGTGAGCCAGTGTAGAGTGTGAGTGAGAGCCAGTGTAGAGTGTGAGTGAGCCAGTGTAGAGTGTAAGAGTGAGCCAGTGTAGAGTGTAAGAGTGGGCCAGTGTAGAGTGTAAGAGTGAGCCAGTGTAGAGTGTAAGAGTGAGCCAGTGTAGAGTGTAAGAGTGAGCTAGTGTAGAGTGTAAGAGTGAACCGGTGTAGAGTGTAAGAGTGAGCTAGTGTAGAGTGTAAGAGTGAGCCAGTGTAGAGTGTAAGAGTGAACCGGTGTAGAGTGTAAGAGTGAGCTAGTGTAGAGTGTAAGAGTGGGCCAGTGTAGAGTGTGAGTGAGAGCCAGTGTAGAGTGTGAGTGAGAGCCAGTGAAATGAAACAAAACACTATCAGCACTTGTACACATTCAAGCTGTATGTGTGGCATATTAGTAGCACGTGTGATGGAGCAATGAAGTGGATGAGCTCTGGGTAAGACTTATAAGTTTGCACAGCTGACTAATCTGAGGGCAGACTTGCTAAAAGATGGCACTACTTCTCTTCAACTTGCTACTAAAAGGTGACTACACTGTGACTTCACAGTGCTACGAAGGATTATGCTAGCTATAAGAAAACTAGAGGTCAGAAACTATAGAATTTTATAAAGATTTAATCTGACAATACAGGCAACAGTTTGTTTTTTGTTGTTGTTGTTGTTTTTACTCACTTGTTTATTTGTAAGTAGTAAGCTTTGTCTTTATTGTTATTAGCTCCCTTACTAAATGCTTGTGTCGATATTATAAATGAAACTATAATTCTTATTTGAACTGTAGCTAGGCTACCTCCTCCTCACCCTGTGTGTGCACCACTTGTTATCCAATCTTAAGACAAGATGAACTCACTCACTAGTGGGCCATGGAGTCAGGACAGAGGCTGGAGAACACACCCACTGTCTTGAGGGCGTTCTCATATGCCCTCAGGACCAGCAGCGTGAGGAGGTAAGTGGAAGGCCTGCCTCGACACCCGGAACCTGGAACCCAGTATCTATCCCTCCAAGCCTTTGCCCTCTTCGTCAGCTCTTTTCTGTGTTCCTGCAGTGAAACACAATATTCAATTCAACCTAAGCAACTATCATAGTCTTCACGGTACTTACCTGATGAGGTTGATGCTTCAAGAACTGCATCTGCCATTTTGTTGCACTCATATGAAACCTGGATAATATCAACATCTAGTAGCAGCGTGTTTGACTCAAACATTTTCAAAAGTTATATTTTCATTAGCAATCATTAATTCATTACTCAATTCTGGATATTTATTTTACATTTACATTATGGAGAATGTTGCCTTATCTGAAGGAAGACACAAGAGGCAGTAATTTAGAGTTGGAGAATTGTGTGATCAAAGAGTGGTTGTTGATGCTTCAGTACAGCATTCTTGTTCTTATAAAGTAATGCTACACCTATAGTTTCTGACTGTTTGCTTGATTGAGTATTTCACTTTATGTTGTTGTTTACTTGTTGTTTTTGTTGTTGTTGTTGCTTTTTATATATCCTTTAGTTTAGTTTATTCAAACCTCTTACAAAATGTCCTCTTACTTGCTTCTGTCTGGCAGTGTGGTGTTCTCCAGGTAGCTGTAGAACAGATTGGGTCTACTCCATAAAGGACTCAGTGCCAGTCTCACTTCCACTAGGTCTTGTAGCACAAAGTACAGCACATTGTCCAGTTCTTGCTGTCCACTGTACCACGTCCGCATCAGCTCGTCCTGCTGAAAGAGCTGGTCCACTTTTTGTAGCCAAAAACCAGTGCCTAGTAATATCTCTTCTGGCTCAATATCTGTTAGAATTGTCAAAGAAGTAAATTTACAATGCTTAGAAATGTTGGAACATTTGTGGTTTATGACTGGACGTGGCAATATGAGCTACTATAGCATGTACACTGCAGATGAATTTACTTTTACCTGCAGAATATATGACTATATGACAGTCAAAGTATCTGTTGTGGCAAACATCTAGCCCCAGTGAGCCTCCGAGGGTCAGGCAGTTTACTTGCAGGCCACAAAATATGGGAAGCTTCTTCTTCAGATGGTCAGGTACATACATAGCCAAGTCAGTTGTGAGTTCCTATTAAACAATCAATGAGTTGGATTCTTACCTTCAGCTGTTCCATGACTTCCTGGACCAGTTCTTTGACATCTCTCAATCTAGCCACGAAGGAGTTTCTGGAATTAGCCATCTTATATTTATGAGCTTCTGTCTGTCTACACTAGAATCAATCCTCTACTTCCACAGTCCTGCACTGGCAGACCTAGTGTCTAGCTGATTAGTATTGTGTAGGGACAGCTTTCTGGCTGGATTCTCCTTTCAAAGGCTTTTCTTGTCCTTTGACTAGCTTTGGTGACTAAGGAGGGAAAAACCTGTTTGACTGGTACAAGGTTGTACCGTCGCTTATAGCCTTTGCTAGCGAACAAATTTCCAGACGAGCCTCGTGGCAGATTGTGCTGAAGCTAGCCTGTGTTTACACCCGAGACTAAACTTTGCTGAACTTATTTGGCTTAGCACGGGCTCCCATCGGAGCCAAGATATGGCTTCACTTGAAAAGTTTCTTATAACTTGTTGAATGACCAGCTATTTATTTAACTTGTTTATTTCCTTTTGTTCAATTCTTCCTCTAATGTTAGTGGCATGTGTATGTGTTAGTGTGTGGGTAATGCTTGTAATTTGTTTGGAACTAGAGGTCGCTGCCAAGAACTGAGCATGCTTACTATTGCAGCATTTGTAGAAACTCTTGTAATAAGGATTTCAATTGAATGATAACAATAGCAATTATAAAGAATTTGTTGCTGAATTATCTTAAACTAGGATATCCTTCATACATCAAAATTTCATTTTCAATGAATTATAATCAATGATTATCCCCTCCCTCCCCAAAACATTATCTTCATGTTGTTGTGTCTATCTCTTCTCGTCTTGTCTTCTCTCAGGTGTTCCTGGAGTTCAGCCTGAACGTCTGGCAGAAGGTAAAGAGCCCAAGCACTGTGCCCTGTCTCTAGTTGGAGAACCCATCATGTATCCCGAGATCAACACTTTAGTTCGACTGTTACATCAGAAGCACATCTCCACCTTCCTGGTGACCAATGCCCAGTTCCCTGAGGCTATAAGGTGAGCGGGCCTCTCTCTCTCATTCAGTAGATGGTTCATGGGAGAGTTCTAACGGCTTTTTACGTTTATTTTAATTGAGTAAGAGAGTTTGAGTGGGGGATGATTGATATTTATACAGATTACTTGGCATGCATTACAGTGAATCACTTGTAGTACTGGTTCATCTCATCTTTTTCATATATTTATATATAAATACATATATTATATACACGTATATGTATATATATTATATGATGCTATAAGTTGAACTTTGTTGTAGGAGCTTGCTGCCAGTGACACAACTCTATGTTAGTGTTGATGCTAGTACAAAGGACAGTTTGAAGAAGATAGACAGACCTCTCTTCAGGGACTTCTGGCCACGATTTCTGTCCAGTTTAGAGGAACTAAGCAAAAAGGTGGGATAAGCAATATAAGAAATGCTTCACATTGTTCCTTGACATACTACAAAATATTTCTAAGCCAGTGTTTAAAGGGCTAATAGTTTATATTTTAAAATTTGTCTAGTGTATACATTTTCTCTGAATAATCTGTTGGCAACAACTAACATTAATAAATGAACTGATAGCATATTGGCAGTCATAAATTAGTTATTATATTTAATTTAGGGTCAGCGAACAGTGTATCGACTGACGTTGGTCAAGGCTTGGAATACAGAGGAGTTGGATAATTATGCTACTCTGGTGAAGAAAGGAAGGCCAGACTTCATTGAAGTGAAGGTAATTATTATTCCTAATTGTAGTATTTATATTACTGTTGTTACTATATTTAGGGTGTCACATACTGTGGGGACTCTAAAGCTTCCAACATCACGATGGCTAATGTTCCCTGGCATGAAGAGGTTGGTACTATTAATTAATGAGTCCTTCGTTACAAGATGTGAGATGCGAGGATGTTATTGGTTGGGAATTATTATTACTCATTTGCTTGTGTTTGTTCTTATCAGGTCTTGAACTTTGTGCAGAAGTTTTCAGATTTGTTGGTGGATTACGAAGTGTCCTGTGAACATGAGCATTCCAACTGTGTCCTCATTGCACACAAGAAGGTAGTCAGTCAGTGAGTGAGTGAGTCAGTCAGTCAGCCAGTGAGTGAGTCAGTCAGCCAGTGAGTGAGTGAGTCAGTCAGTCAGTCAGCCAGTGAGTCAATCAGTCAGTCAGTCATGGTTGTGTTCATCCCAATGATCTGTAGCTCTATCACATGATGAACATTCAGTAGAACTTTTTTTCTTTCTTGTTTTATTTAGTTCAGAGTGGATGGTAAATGGCAAACTTGGATTGACTATCCTAAATTTCACTCTTTGGTGAGTTGTGATTGCATTGCAAGCATTCCTTGAGAGGAGTTTTGATACAGATGGAGAGATATGAAGCTACAGATGGGAAGGAAAGTTTCTCTGCTCTTGATTACATGGCTCCTACTCCCGAGTGGTCTGTCATTGGGCATGCTCAGAGAGGATTTGATCCCTTGGAAACAAGATGGCATCGCAAAACAAAGAAGGATATGGGAGGCTGCTGAATAGCTGTTAGCTATGCACTGAACAAGAAAGCATGCTTTTTTCTTTCTTTTTTACAATAGCTACTTGACCTTAAAATCAGGATGGAATATTTATTATTAATCATTTTACAATAGCTAGGTAAAACTGTAGCTGTGTGTGCTACGCTGTTCTCAAGGACTCCCTTTAGGAGAATTCTTTCTTCACGTATGTACGTAGTTCGTTCTAGTCTCGCGTAGCCAGAGACTATTATAGTCTCGTGAACCAGCCGTTCTTCGCGCGTAAAGGGGCGTGGTACAGGGAAAGGAGGAACGTCTGGTAACTTGGCGACCACAGTTATGTCACAAAAGCGTAATTGCATTCCAGCATTTCACGCCAGACCAGAGGGGTGATGCTACGCGAGAAACGATATTTACCGACTTGAGCCACACCTCCTTTGCTTTGTCGTGAAGCTATTATGAAAATTGATGAGAAAGAAGTAGAGGCTGATGTAGCGCTTAATATAAATTCATCTGCTGAACTAAGTAGTAGTCAATGCTGCGATCGTGGAAGTACAAAGACATGGGTGTACAGAAATTCAGCAGGTCTGGGCTTTGCTTTTCTGGTAGTGTTTTCTGCATTCCAGGGTCTCCAAAACCTTCAAAGTGTCCTCCATTCAGAAGGTGGGCTGGGGCTAGCGTCTCTATCCATCCTGTACTCATTCTTTACTCTCTCCTGTTTCATCACACCTGGCATAATTCAAATTCTAGGAACCAAGTATGCTATCTTGATAGGCTTTGTTTGCCACCTTATCTACACCACTGCCAACTTTTACCCCAGCTGGTACACTCTGGTTCCTGCATCAGTGGTCATTGGCTTGGGTTCTGGACCAATCTGGGCTGCTAGCAGCTCCCATATTGTAAAAGTTTGTGTGATTGGTGCATCTGCTCTAGGGCTTGACTTGAATCTCCTCATCAGCAGTCAAGTAGGTATTTTCTTCTCCATTTTTCGAATGTCTCAGATTCCAGGGAACCTGGCATCATCTCTTATATTCTTCCCTTATTCCTCCAATGAAACTGTTGGATATGATAATTTTACAAGTGATGATTTATGCACTCAGGAAGATGATCGCATCCTTGACAGAGAGTATCTGTATAGTTTAGTGTCAGTATATTTTATCATGATCAGCTGTGGTATTATAGTCCACCTAGTTATGGTAAGCAATCTTCATACAGAAAAGGAGAAAGGTCTAACCAGAAAAAAGAAACTAAAATTGTACTTCTTGGATCCATTGTTAGACATGTTGAAAACAATGAAGGACTATAAGATGATATTGGTTACTCCCATCTCTGTAACTGTAGGCATGGAACAATCTTTTCTCTTTGGAACGTACACTCAGGTACGTACTGGCAGATTAAACAAGGCTAATAAATACAAATGTGTGTAAATGCAGTTGGGTGTATTTGCAGTTACGTTGTGTAGCATTCTGACCGTGTGTGTGTGTAGCTATACGATTCTGAGTGTATATCCTGTAGTAGCTATGGCAATGCTTATGTTAATGACCGCAATCTGCTTATATTGATCTGCTGCTTCTGTTGGGAGGCTACGTAGTGTTTGATTGCTCTTGTTTTCTATTTAGATTGTGGTCGGCAGTTGTTTTGGACCATATCTGGTTGGCTTCTCTGTCATGGTCCTTGGAGTAATCGGTGCAGTGGCAAGCATTATATACGGCAAGCTGGTAAAGTGGATTCCTCGATTCAGTTTGTTTTTGTTTGGTGGAAGTATTAACATTGGTTTACTCATCTTTCTAACTATATGGAGATTATCGCCGAGCTATCTAGTTGTGTTTCTGTTTGTTGCCCTGTGGGCATTGGCTGATTCCGTATGGCTTACCATGTCTTCAAGTAAGAGTCGTTGATTAAATAGCCTGTAGCAATCTAATTCATTTCATATCTTTACTCCCTACCAAATGGGTAAAGATCATTGCAATTACTGGTGCTAATATTTTATATTGTAGGTCTTGTTGGTATTCTGTTCTCTGGCCAATCAGATGCGGCGTACAGTGTTCTGCGAGCCTGGCAATCAGTTGGACTAGTCATGGGCTTCATCTGTGCCCAGTTTTTGTCCCTAAAAGGTCGTTGCTATGTGACTATGGCTGCTCTTGTCATAGCACTGGTGTCAGATTTGATTCTGGAGTTTAGGACTCAGCCGAAGGAGATGCTTTTGCCTTGGTTTTTGAGACCTACAATTAAATCTTCTGTCGTCTCTGAACCACAGCAGGGAGACCAAGATGAATCTGGACTATAGTATTAGCTATACATACGTATTTTATAATTTGTACTGGAATATGAGAAGCTAAGAGATTGCTTAGTGAGTTGTAAATAAATGTCAGATGATACAGAAATAGAAATCTCTAAGAAATCTCTAAATGAATGGGAAAGTAGGGATGTTGTCAAGAGACTGCTTATGCAGGGCAGAGCAGAGGAAGAGCTAGTGGTGGGGCCTCAGGCTTTGCAACCTAATCAATAACTACCTAATCAATAACAACCATGTAAATAGCAAGTCTTTGGTTTTAAGAAAGTTGATGGCTACAAACCATGCAGGTACAGACAGATCTTTAGGAACACTACCATAGTGTGCACACAGGGCAGCAAGAAATAGCTAACGCTATTGACTATTGTTTTAGTTGATAGTTTTTTTCAAACATGGCATATCGGTGTGAGTTTACCGCCAGGCATATTACCGCGCTTACTACAGTAACGATGTTTACCGATTTCTTTCACCTCTCTGAGACAACACACTCTCTGGAGGCGCTCGCGCAAGCGCGCCTCCAGAGAGTCTGGCCCGCGAAGACTAATCATGATTAATTATTTGCGGTCCACTTACCTTTACCTTCTCTTTCCTAGCCTCACCATTTGAGCCACGCTCTTTGCGTGTATGGTTTGCGGTGGTGCTAGGCCTTAAGCTCTCACCCCTCCCCTCTCACTGAGTGGTGTGAAGGGGTGAGAATGTTGGGGGAAATCCCAACATCCTGCCTAGCACCTGTCACATTGCCATGGCAATGGAATTGTATACAGAAAAAAAAAAGAACTCTGCCCAGCCTGTCTTTGCTCTCTCACTCGCTGCTGGTTGTCTTGCTGGCTCAAGCCTGTGTTCCCTCACACACTCACACACGTGTTCCCTCACACAAGAAACCGACGTAACATAGTAATAATGGAACGAGAAACTGACGTAAAACACAGCAATATTGAATCTTCATCAGGTAATAGATGCTGTGATCGTGAAAGTATAGACATGGGTATACAGAAATTCAACAGGTCTGGGCTTTGCTTTTCTGATAGTGTTTTCTGCATTCCAGGGTCTCCAAAACCTTCAAAGTGTCCTCCATTCAGAAGGTGGCCTGGGGCTAGCATCTCTTTCCATCTTGTACTTATTATTTGCACTCTCCTGTTTCATCACACCTGGCATAATTCAAATTCTAGGAACCAAGTGTATGCTATCTTGATAGGCTTTGTTTGCCACCTTATCTACACCACTGCCAACTTTTACCCCAGCTAGTACACTCTGGTTCCTGCATCAGTGGTCATTGGCTTGGGTTCTGGACCAATCTGGGCTGCTAGCAGCTCCCATATTGTAAATGTTTGTGTGATTGGTGCATCTGCTCTAGGGCTTGACTTGAGTCTCCTCATCAGCAGTCAAGTAGGTATTTTCTACTCCATTTTTCGAATGTCTCAGATTCCAGGGAACCTGGCATCATCTCTTATATTCTTCCCTTATTCCTCCAATGAAACTGTTGGATATGATAATTTTACAAGTGATGATTTATGCACTCAGGAAGATGATCGCATCCTCGACAGAAAATATCTGTATAGTTTAGTGTCAGTATATTTTATCATGATCAGCTGTGGTATTATAGTCCACCTAGTTATGGTAAGCAATCTTCATACAGAAAAGGAGAAAGGTCTAACCAGAAAAAAGAAACTAAAATTGTACTTCTTGGATCCATCGTTAGACATGTTGAAAACAATGAAGGATTATAAGATGATACTGGTTACTCCCATCTCTGTAACTGTAGGCATGGAACAATCTTTTCTTTATGGAACATACACTCAGGTATGTACATACCTCTAAAGTAAACCAGATTTAACAATTGGGAGAACCACAAATTTATGAGTACAAATGGGATAAATGCTTCACAATTTCTTTCTCAGCCTTCTTTTACTCATTAGATGTATTCTCTATCTTTCACAGGCTTTTTTTTTAAACAATTAAAAATATTTTTTTAAAAGCCTGTGAAAGAGAGCGAGTACATCTAATGCGTAAAAGAAGGCTGAGAAAGAAATTGTGAAGTGATAAATTAGATGAGGAGAAAATTTCAACGAATAACGAGAAAATTTCAACAAATAATAAGTATCTTTGGGGGAAAAAAGAGAAATTTCGTTGGTCTGTTGGGAGTGAGACTGTAGCATAGCAGTACCCCTTAACAGTATAAATACAGAATTAGAGTGCTTGTTCGCCGGGTGGTTGTTGTAGCTCAGTGGCAGAGCGCTTGTGCGCTATACAAGCGGTCCTGGGTTCAATTCCCGGTGGCAACCAAATATTTTTAATTCTGTACATGTATTATTTTAAAAAAAAAAAAGCCTGTGAAAGAGAGAGAATACATCTAGTGGGATAAATGCTGTGATACCTAGCTACTTTTTATTATTTTTGAATTTTTTGTTGCACTTGCAATGACCAATGTCTGCTAAATAGAACTACTACTTCTGCTGTGAGTGGGTGGTAGTAGTATTAATTGTTTCTTGTTTTCCCTTTAGGTTGTGGTAAGTAGTTGTTTTGGGCCATATCTGGTTGGCTTCTCTTTCATGATCCTTGGAGCTATAGCTAAATGCATTAGTGAGCATTGCATACGGCAAGCTGGTAAAGTGGATTCCTCGGTACAGTTTGTTTTTGTTTGGTGGAAGTATTAATATTGGTTTACTCATCTTTCTAACTATATGGAGATTATCGCCGAGTTATTTGGTTGTGTTTCTGTTTGTTGCCTTGTGGGCATTGGCTGATTCAGTGTGGCACACCATGTCTTCAAGTGAGAGGTGTATTGTGTTGGTGGTATTTTGTGGATAAATATTATGCAAGAGCTTGTGTAATAATAATAATAATTAATAAAAATAATATAATGTTGTTGGGCTAAATCTTTACTTATTAATACTCGAACCTGTAAGAAAAGGGTGCTAATAGAGCTAATATTTTATATTGTAGGTCTTGTTGGTATTCTGTTCTCTGGCTAATCAGATGTGGCATACAGTGTTCAGCGAGTCTGGCAATCAGTTGGACTAGCCATGGGTTTCATCTGTGTCCACTTGTTGCCCCTAAGGGGTCTTTGCTATGTCACTATGACAGGTGCTAATTGGGGATAATTAAATGGGTGGGTCGCCCCATTAATCTTGCCACAGAAGGCACGACCATGCCCAAGCCAGCACCCCTCCACATACTACACTCCACAATGGACAAATCATACTCAGCACACATGACATTAGTATAATAGCACACCTCTGAAAGAGTCAGAATGACATAGTCAGCACAGCATGGTGGAATATCTGGCCAGTTGTTCACATGGAATCCTCACGTAGTCCAGGTAGGCCAGACTCCTCCACCTACCCAGTGTCATGATCACAGAATCCTCCACACCTCTAGCGGCAGCAGTAGTGGCTGCTCCAATCCTAAAGCTGTGGCCAGCGTACAGACTTGCGTCCACACCAGCCAACAGAAGGGCATCTCGTACTGCAACCACCAGCCGCTGACGTGTCAGGAATCGTCCATCCCTGAATAGGAATAGGGGACCGGACTGGTGGCCTCTAATCAGCAGGTACGCCAGCATAGCAGCCACAGTACAGATGTCTGATGCTAATCTCCCAATAAAGAGGGAGATACCCTTTCGAAATGGGTCTGTCTTCGACGCCTTCAGCCGGACCCCCAGCACCCCCGGATCAGCTGGATTGTCAACGGATATGTCACCCAAGGACAGGTGAATGGTGGGGTCATAGCCCTGGTCACTCGGGACTGTCAGCTCCCCAGCCCTCATGAAACCAAAGAAGGCTAAGCAACAGGCTGCCCACAACATTGCCAGATCTGGGTCATCAGAATCACGATCCCAGATGCCCTTAACGGCCCTCAGTAATGAAGGAGTGATGGGAAGCGCTGTCGACAATTTCAACCCTCGACTGCTTGCGTCCGCTTCACACCACGAAGTACATACTGCAGTCTGCACAGTGAAGGCAGGAATGGATCACCAAGGCCCTTTTCAATGTGGAGATACCTGCCATGTACGTCTTTATCGTGCGGTGTTTGAGGCCATCCTGGGCCAGCTGAGCGACAAATCTGCAGAGCACTTCCTCCCTGGTTGGTAGCGCTTGCACACTCATTGCCTCGCAGAAACGAAGGTACCTGCGTTGACCACTTGAATATGTCTGGTGCGTGGAGGTGGCCAGCCCACTCACAAACAGAGACTGAACAGTTTGATCCAGTTTATCTGTGTCCAATCTGGAGTGCTGGACACCACACACTGGAGTAGTTGTGCTGGGAAGTTGCACGGTTCCCTGGCTGCATCTGGCACCAAGCGCTGAAAAGAAGGTAGGTCATTACATGAAAGTGCATCAGCTGCACCATTATCCACCCCCCTGATGTGTGTGCACACCAGTGATACCTCCCATCTGGCCAGAAAGAAGGACAGACATCGCATCAGGTGCATGGCCCGATCCATCCTACTTCTGCCAGAGTTTATAATGGCCACCACAGCAGCATTGTCACAGCGGCATTGCGCTGTGAGACCCTTCCATCTGGGCCCCCACATGGCCACCCCGAGCACGATAGGCAGGAGCTCCTTCACCGTAATGTGTACCCCATTCCAGTCCTCCATTAGTGCCAACTGGAACCACTCCCCAGTGGACGTGTACGCCCCGCACCCCCAACTTCCAGAGGCATCAGAAGTCAAAATAACCTGTGGCTTACTCAGAGCCGCACCGGCCATAGAGCATGCTCCGTTCCAGATAGGAAGGAAACAACCCCACCACCTGAGGTCCGAGCGGAATGCAGCATTCAGACGCACCTTGTGGTGCAGCTCCTTCACCCTCTTCGACTGGTCGATCATGCGCCTGAGGAATGCCCTGCCAGGTCTGATCACACAACATGCGTGCTGGAGCTGACCAATGATCGACAGTAGTTCCCACTTGGAACATGACTTTTTGCCCATCCACATCCGGATAGTTGTCAGCCTCTCCAACTTGGATGAGGGGAGACTCATTGTCAAGGACCGTGTGTCAAGCTGGATGCCTAGGAATACTAAGACCATGCTTGGGCCATCAGTCTTATCCGGGGCAACAGGCACACCCAGGCGTGTACAGCGAGCTAAGGCTCTCAGGGAAACTTCACACTGTGGAGTGTCAGGAGCTCCGAACAGCAAGAAGTCATCCAGGTAATGGATACTATTCACATCATCCTGAGCTCTCAGGATCCAAAGAAGGCCGTCTGCAACTGCATTGTAGATCTTGGGGGCAGAGCGGAGACCAAATGGAAGGACTTTGTCCACATAGGTATTGCCCTGCCACCTCATACCGAGCAACCAGCGGTCCTCAGGATGAACAGGAACTGTCCTGAAGGCACCCTGGACATCAAACTTGGCTAATATGGCACTCCGACCTAGCGCCAGCACTCTCCTGCACGCCTCGTCTACAGATGTGTAGTGCAGACTGCACAGAGCAGGATCGATACCATCATTCACACTTCCTCCCGATGGGAATGAGAGGTCAATGATAAGACGCCACTTATCAGGTTGGTGTCCCTTCGGGACTAACCCGAACCTGTTCACTTGTATGGCTACTGTGCTACTTGGGTCAATGGGTCCCAGCACCCTGCCCGATCTCAGCTCGGACGCTAAAAATTCTGTAATGATGCTGGGTCTTTCTTCAGCCGAGTGTATATTGGAGCTTGCACCCGTACATTGACATGACTCCACCCAGGTACCGCCGGGAGCACCCGGTTCTCCGAACTCCTGCCATCGAGAGCCAGCAGATGATGCGTTTATTGTTGGTTTTGCTGACAAATGGTTGTAATAAATGGTAGCGCTGCAACTTGGGGGAATAATACCTGCAAAGTGCACCAGCTCAAGTGCAGATGAATTTTGCTTCCATGATTGTAGTATAAAGTGTAGCAGCCTCCTGGCCATGAACGATAATTCTTACACCTATTGCTGCATGTTATGCACCAAATATGGCCTAAATCATGTGAATTAATTCTACATGTACAATATCATTATATTACATTATCTGTGCTAGTTTATTATCATAATTATAACCAAATCAGATTTTTTTTTATTGCAGCTGTGTGGCTATAAAGCCCGAGATAAAGCCTTTTAAAGATTGGAACGATCTACCCGCCATGCTTAATTATTCCCCATGCCTTATTATACGCTGACATAATGTGGACATCTATAAGTTAGCTATTTTTAGCACATTGAGTAGAAGTTAAATTTTTTTTTATTGAAACAGAGCCTGTAAAGTAGATTTTTAAGAACACCTTTACCAAACGGGTTTGGCTACGCAGCAAGCTGATCCCGTAGTGGTGACGACCATTCCCTGCCCAATTAATCGTCGACTGGAATGGCTACAACTGTAAAAGCGTTGCTGCACCGCTGGAACAGAAAACCAGTGAAATTGAATGGTGGGGGCTCTATGATTGAACTCGTCACTCTAGAACCTGGTTCTCTTCATGAAGTTGAATCAAAAGATAGCGAATCTCACGGTGACCAAGACAATAGTAACTCTGAGAAAGCTTCATGTAGAACTAGAAAACGGTGGATGTACAGGAATATATTTGGTCTAGCGTGTTCTTACTTGCTTGTGTTTTCAGCCTTTCGTAGTTTACAAACTCTTCAGAGTAGTCTTCATCCTGAAGGTGGTCTAGGGCTGGCTTCTCTTTCTATCGTATATTCAGGGTATATCTTGTCTTCTTTTGTTACTCCTGGCATTGTGAGAACTCTAGGAACTAAGAACACTATTCTGGTAGCATTTCTGAGTCATCTCTCGTATGTAGTAGTCAACTTCTACCCTAGCTGGTACACTCTGGTGCCAGGTTCTCTCATCATAGGATTGGGAGCTGGACCGGTATGGGCCGCTGGTAATGCCCACATTGTCAGAGTCTGTGTCATCAGTGCTGCTGAATTAGGCAAGGACCAGAACTTGCTCATTAGTAAACTTGTTGGCTATTTTTTCTTATTCTTTCAGATGTCCTATTTGCCGGGAAATTTCGCCTCATCTTTGATATTCTTCCCTTACTCCGACTCGCCCAATGAAACTGCACTGCAGGATAATACTTCAATTAATGAGGCGTGTAAGAAGACGGATCATCGCATTCTTGATCGCATTTATCTTTATATCCTCGTCTCGACATATATTTTGATGATTTCCATTGGTATCCTTCTTCTCTGCACTCTGGTTAGTCAGTTACCTGCTGAACGAGAGAGAAATATCAGTTTAAGGAGGTCGTGTTCTATTAATTGTGTGAATCCAATTGTTGGAATGCTGAAGATGTTCAAGAACTACCGAACTATTCTCTACGTTCCTTTGGTGTTCACAGGAGGACTGGAACTATCCTTTCTGTATGGAACATTCACTCAGGTATGCTCACAATCGTGTCTTCAGTGAGTTTATGGCCCATTTCTGTGCAGGTTGTAATTACTGGATGTTTCGGAGTATATCTGGTGGGCTTTGCCGTGGTGGTGTTTGGGATGGTGTCTGCTGTGGCTAGTGCTGTGTTTGGCAGGCTCGTGAAGTGGATTCCCAGGTTTAGTTTATATTTGTTTGGTGGCTCCATCAACATTGGTTTGTTGATCTTCCTCATTCTATGGCAGCTCTCGCCGAGTTACATTGTGGTGTTTGTTTTTGTGGCATTCTGGGGAGTGACAGACGCAGTGTGGCTCTCTTTGACTTCAAGTGAGTATTATTTGGTGTGTATTTAAATAGGGAGGTAGTATCTATTACTATTACTTGACTGACGAGTATATTTCGCAATAGAACCAGTCAGGGTTAGGGTCAAATACTTTGAATAGTATTTAAATACAAATACAAATACTTTGAATAGTATTTAAATACAAATACAAATACTTTGAAGAAGTCAAATACAAAATACAAATACAAATACTTTCTTAGATGTAGTATTTCAATTACAAATATAAATACTTTTGAATTGCATCACAATTACAGTCAATGAAGTGTTGCATGGAAAAATAGATTACACCTGATGAACATTAGTTCATTAAAGTTTGTCCTTTAAAAATCTTTCCTGCTATGCTATAGAATCTTTGAATTGGCACTAAAGATAACAGGACTGCATAAATACACTGGAACTAGTGTTGCAAGTATGCGGTGGTTTTAAGTGTGATTATGATTCAGAGGCTCAGTGGTTTTCTCTATTACTTGAGGGCGCTGGTTTGATTCACATTGAAGCAACTTAGACACGAGTATGCCCTTTATTAGTGTACATTCAAATCATTTAACAGCAACTCTTCACAATAGGAGGTGGAGCTATTTTGTTATTACAATGTAACTATGCCAGCATGGACCAAGCAACACTTGATTCTGTACTTTCCAGAACTTAACAATAGAATGAATCAGTCCAATAGAAATATGTTCAGGAAATCTTTCATTTTCTACTTTCTACTATTACAAAAGCTCGCATTCTACCTTCTTTTTTTTTTAATAGTATTTGAAATACAAATACTTCACTTTTTAGATCTTAAAATACAAATACTCCAAAAATGTATATATTTACAACTTAAATACAAATACTCATGTATTTGACCCCAACCCTGCCAGTAGTATCAGGAAATTGATAAGTTCACAAAAATACAATACGGTAGCTTGTATACTGAGTTTCCCCTGCATGTGTACCATATATACTATACTGTGTATATACTATACTGCATATACACTATACTGTGTATATACTATACTGTATATACACTATACTGTGTATATACTATACTGTATATACTATACTGTATATACACTATACTGTGTATATACTATACTGTATATACACTATACTGTGTATATACTATACTGTATATACACTATACTGTGTATATACTATGATTGTTTCAACTTTACACATTTTAGTTGGCTTTTTCCCTTCCAAAATTTATCATTGTTGTTTTAATGAGCTGATCAGAGTTAGTCAAGTTGGTCAATAATGCTTTGTGAGGTTCCAAAATGATGAAATATAAAGATTAGATTACTTTTACCACCATAAGTGATTCTTGTTTGTTGTTTTATTGCCATGTTTATTGAACACAGGTTTTATTGGTATCCTGTTTCCCAAGGAGTCAGAGTTTGCATATAGCATTCAGAGGGTATGGATGGCTGCAGGGCTCGGCGCAGGATTTGTGTGTGCCCAGTTCTTGTCTCTGAAAGGTCGTTGCTATGTACTTCTTGTTACTGTTGTTGTGGCACTGGTGTCTGATATACTCCTGGAATTCCTAACTCAACCCAGAGAAGCACTTCTACCGTGGTTCTTGCGCCCTAAGAAGTATTCAGCAGTAATGATAGCTACAGAGGACAAGGAGGAAGATGAAGAGCCGCCTCTGGGCTAACTATCAACCTGAATAATTAAAATAATTGTCATGTTATCAATTTTAAATTCACTCAATTAGAATACACTAAGTATTTTAATGAAATAATGATCACAGAGAATACACACAATATAATGGAGATGATTAAAAAATTGAAATTTGTATTAATGGGTCAAGAAGTTGTTGAAAACTTGAGTCTCTTCTGTTGAAGAGGTGAAGTGGCCTGACTGACAGTGTTCTCAATAGAGTTCAGTCTCTTTCTGGAAACTGAAAAGTACATGACATAAATAAAGCAATGGTATTGTGGCTTGATGACCCTTTACCTCTAGACTCCCTACATCTGTCTATTGTAGTATCTTCCTGGCCTGAACTCTTCTTCCTCCCCCCTCCCCTCCACACAGTCAGGCCATTCTCCTCAATGCAAAGAACAACTCTGTCCAGAGCACAGGGACACCAAGCAACACCGGTCACTTCTTCAGAGAGCAGAGGAAGGATAAGAGGTGGGGCCTCAGGCTTTGAAACCTACTCAATGACACAATACCAATGAGTAAATATAAACAAGCAACAAGGAACCATAGAATAGCAAGTCTTAATAAACAAGCAACAAGGAACCATAGAATAGCAAGTCTTAAGAATTTCATAATTGACGTGTGCAATACTTCACAGCCCGAGATGATGTGCGTGTGCACATGCACACACATTATTATCCTCTACCACTCGGTTTAGTCACATCAATTCGCGTTTTCTCACTTGTTTTTCTAACTCACGTATTAATGAAGACGCACACTACCATCAGCGTTCTGACGATGCATTACTAATAGGGCCTGCTGGATTATGCTCGAAATTTTTAGAATTTTTTTATTCTAAAAAATGCGCTATTATTCCAAAAGAATTGTATATTATTCCATAAATTTTCTTATTCCAATTTGGAATCAGTGAAGTAGTGATGACTGCAGTAATAAAGTTGGTACGTATGAAACGTAAAAGAATCAATCTCTCTTACTGCTATACTGAATTACTCGATATAGAGGATGCACTACATTGCTAGCTACTCTTTAAGTGAAAACCTTGAACATCCCCGTAATAATGTCTAAAGAATGGAGAAAACATGCTCTGCTACACGTTCAAGAAACAGTTTAGCATAGCTAATTCTCCAGATGACTTGCTGCTGACTGTGAGCCTGAGCTGACAGCTCTCCCAGTATTTCAAACTTTTTCATTTTTGGAAGTACAATAACCAAGTGGCCAACACAAACCCAGCTGCTTTAATCAAGTAATGAACCCCCCAACAACACCCCTCGGAGAGCCCCGACTGCTCCGACGCACACAAACCACATTTCTAAATGTTTATGTTCTTGTTGTAAAAGAAAATGAGAGAAAAAAAAAAAGCACATAGATTTTCGCTTATAATTAAGGATTATATGAACTGATTATTCTCATTTTCCCTTTATTTTTCTCCTAAATACCCTTATTATTCTAGAATCATTCCACTATGCTATTTCATGTCTATTATTCCAGAAAAATGCTTGTATAATCCGGCAGGGCCTAATCACCAACCCAACTCCTCGATGGCTGTAGTTGTCAATGCTACCATACTTTACCAACCTGTCCCAGTTATTCATTGCTGTTTGTTTTTTCTCAGTTACTTTTCTTGACTCGTGTAGTCATGAAAAATATACACGTTACTGTCTTTGCTACTGATGATGCTTTACCAACCAGATACAGCTAATGAATTATTCATGAACACACACCACCGGTGTTACTGACACATACATGTATTAATTACAGCTCAGTAAAACACATCACATACACACACCTCCCAAATAAAGCCTTTCCCACCAGTGGAACCAGATAACAGGAACTTATTATCAGGACTGAGACAGGATCTGACATAGAAAGAAGACGTTTCAAATTCTCCAGCACTGAATATTTCCACTAAATTATACACAAGAAAACATCCATCATGGAGAGACTTACAACTAGATGACTCACTCACTCACTTACCTGGCTCTGTAGTAGCACCATTAGAACAATACTGGTAGATGCTACACACACACACACACACACACACACGTTACACGTAGCAATATACTCTGTCTTTATCAGCAAGTGAGTAGAGTGAAACATGTCACTGCCACAGATGAAAGTAAACTAGGGCAAACACACGAGGAGAGCATGGAGGGAAAACACATGAGGAGAGCATGGAGGGGAAACACATGAGGAGAGCATGGAGGGGAAACACACGAGGAGAGCATGGAGGGGAAACACACGAGGAGAGCATGGAGGGGAAACACACGAGGAGAGCATGGAGGGGAAACACACGAGGAGAGCATGGAGGGGAAACACACGAGGAGAGCATGGAGGGGAAACACACGAGGAGAGCATGGAGGGGAAACACACGAGGAGAGCATGGAGGGCAGACACACGAGGAGAGCATGGAGGGGAAACACACGAGGAGAGCATGGAGGGGAAACACACGAGGAGAGCATGGAGGGGAAACACACGAGGAGAGCATGGAGGGGAAACACACGAGGAGAGCATGGAGGGGAAACACACGAGGAGAGCATGGAGGGCAGACACACGAGGAGAGCATGGAGGGCAGAGGAGAGCATGGAGGGCAGACACACGAGGAGAGCATGGAGGGCAGACACACGAGGAGAGCATGGAGGGGAAACACACGAGGAGAGCAACATAAAAAGTGCAACTACAATTTGAGCAACTTACTTTCCATTGGAGCAGGTGGCATACAAGAAGCCAAAGTTTGACTCGGCCACAAGACAGGAAAAGCCAGCTGAACAAAAATGTGTTAAATTAATTATCAGTCAGATACAGAGGAATCACACCACTTACCACCTTGGCGTACAGATTGAAAGGTCAGGTAAGGTCGAGGTGGGTGAGATTTGGAGCCCGAGTGGTTCTTACGTAAATCCCATACTTTGACTGAACTGTATAAACAATTAGTAATTGACCTTTACCAAACAAACAAATGGTGAACACAGGGCAATACAGCAAGTTTACATGTGCACAAGTATTGAATGTACTGTATTTACACGAGTACTAGAGCCAACACAGGGTAGTGCAGTATGCTTGTGTGTGTGTGCACATGAACTCAATGTACTGTATTTACACGAGTACTAGAGCCAACACAGAGTAGTGCAGTATGCTTGTGTGTGTGTGCACATAAACTCAATGTACTGTATTTACACGAGTACTAGAGCCAACACAGAGTAGTGCAGTATGCTTGTGTGTGTGTGCACATAAACTCAATGTACTGTATTTACACGAGTACTAGAGCCATCACAGGTAGTGCAGTATGCTTGTGTGTGTGTGTGTGTGTGTGTGCACATGAACTCAATGTATTGTATTTACACGAGTACTAGAGCCAACACAGGTAGTGCATATGCTTGTGTGTGTGTGTGTGTGTGCACATAAACTCAATGTACTGTATTTACACGAGTACTAGAGCCATCACAGGTAGTGCAGTATGCTTGTGTGTGTGTGTGTGTGTGTGTGCACATGAACTCAATGTATTGTATTTACACGAGTACTAGAGCCAACACAGGTAGTGCATATGCTTGTGTGTGTGTGTGTGTGTGCACATGAACTCAATGTACTGTATTTACACAAGTGTTAGTGTCGGTACTATTGAAGACACACACACACACACACACACATGTGACATGCAAACAAACATGACTCACCCGTCAGCTGCCCCAGCCGAGGCTATTTTGTTGGAACCAAGGAACAATGCTGCTGTAACACCGGCCCTTAAATGTTGGGAATTTACTGTTTTGGCTTTAGGTGCAGGTCCCGGCAAGTGACCACCATAGATACAATTGGCAGGCGCTAATAGGCCACTTCTCTTCACAGAACAACGCTTGTCCCACACAGCAATGTTGCCATCACGACCACACGTTACAAACATATCTACAGACCGACAACACAGGGAGATTCATGACTCCATTGTGTGGAGGAGAAGTGTGGAGCAATGGCTGACACTGTGCAAACAAGCTGTCACATGTCAGCAACTAGTCCCATGGACTACTGAGTAGGCAGTTGTGAATCTACACAGAACCCTCATCAACAATACTCTATTTCATAAATACTGACACTACACCAGCTTGGCAACAATAGGAGAAAAATAGGATGGGGCTTCATGTCAACCCAAAGTTTTCCTACTTGTCTCACGTCACAATTCTCTAGCATGTAAAGCACGTGTGTGTCACTGTCTCCATGGTACATACAAATATTTGCACCATGAATACTGGCGTAATATTGAAACAGACCACAGCTCTTGCTTCTTTTTTAATGGGCTAAGATCTGGAACATTCCATGTAACCATGACACCACAGAGACCCGCCCACCACACTTTCACTAGCTATCTTGTACTTTCCTCCACTTACTCTCATCTTCCTTGTTGACATCCACACATTTGACACTGTTGCTATGCCAATGGAATTTCCTCAGGCAACATGAGCATGTGACATCCCATAGACAAGCAGACAAGTCTCCCGAGGCTGTCATCTATTGGGAATAGCAATATGATAATGTAGTAGTGTCGTATGTGTGGCTGTAGTCACTGCCACTGATGAGATACATGCGCTTGGAAAGTGAATTAAAAAAAAAAAAAAAAAAAAAAAACCCTCACCATTTTTGTTCCGCCAGGAAGCCATGAAATATCAAAGATGGAATTGTGGTGACACTCTATTTCTGTGCAAACACACCAAATCAATTTTAATTTTATAATATACATAATAAAGGTGCTCTGAGATTTCCCCTCCCTAAACCCTCAGCACTACTATACACTAGCGAGGTGTTAAAAAAAAAATTCAGACCAAAAGAATAATTTATTTGGTTCATAATAAAAAACGGTGGATGTAAATGCAGTATTTATCAGAGAAGCTGAGACACTCATCCCGTTACACAGCTTCAATGCGAAACTTCACTTCCAGCACTTGGTTAACTTTTCAGCATAAATCAAAACTACCGCGGGCAACAAAAAAATTCCTCCCATCCACTAGCCTCACATCCGTCTCCCCCACCCACTAGCCTCACATCCCTCTCCACCCACTAGCCTCACATCCCTCTCCCCCACCCACTAGCCTCACATTCCTCTCCCCCCACCCACTAGCCTCACATCCCTCTCCCCCACCCACAGCCTCACATTCCTCTCCCCCCCACCCACTAGCCTCACATTCCTCTCCCCCACCCACTAGCCTCACATCCCTCCCCCCCCACCCACTTGCCTCACATCCCTCTCCACCCACTAGCCTCACATCCCTCTCCCCCACCCCCACTAGCCTCACATTCCTCTCCCCCCACCCACTAGCCCTCACATCCCTCTCCCCACCCCACCTCACATTCCGCTCCCTCCACCCACTAGCCTCACATTCCTCTCCCCCCCCACTAGCCTCACATCCCTCCCCCCCCCACTAGCCTCACATCCCCCCTCACTAGCATCACATTTCCCCCCCCCCCCCCCCCTAGCCTCACATTCCTCTCCCCCCACCCACTAGCCTCACGTTCCTCTCGTACAACCTACAAATAAAATACCTGATTAGAATCTCATAATTAATCTGAAATATGTATATACCAGAGTGTGGTGTTCCTCCCCCATACAGGGTTTCATACAACAGAATTTCATGAAATAAATTAATAATATTTACTTTAATGGTATCCTGTGATTTTGTTGTTTGTATATATCTAATATTTGGTGAAGGTTCACTTCAGTTAATTGAGGTCCTTCAATTGCAATACGCATTAGTCTTCCAAGATTGATGTCATTAATTCTAGACCTGAGACAATTTTTAATCAAATGGGTGTGGTTTCAGCAAAAGTAGGTGTGGTCAAACAAACGTGTGGGCCTCCCTCCTTCCTAAACTCTTCTCCCCCCCTCCCCCCCCCCCAGAAAAAATCTTGTATGAAACCCTGCCATAGGAAAATTATTTTGCACCGAAATATTACATATACCCAACATACTTGTCACTAATGAATTTATCAATGGTCGCCTTGTATCAAGAAGTTGAACAGTGCCCACCTCATCTGCAACTGCCAACAGGTTACCATGAAGTCCGTCAGGAGTAAACGCCACAGCTCTAGCAGGCACTGGATCCTGAACACAGCAAGTGTGCACACAAACATACACACAAACATACACTGATGAGGCGGGGAACAGGAAAACGGAAGTTGATTGGAAATTTGCTTATCTTACAACATAACACTCGATTGTAAATTCTGCAAGTAGCGAGAATAACACATGTGGTAAAGGCTTGCAATAGTGTGGCAAGAGTTTAAGTAGCTGAGAGAGGAGATAAAAGTGGGTGTGGTCATGCATGAGGTGTAATGACAAGACATGTGTAACATGTGTACAACAAAGAGTTTGTCACATAAGCATGAAGGAAAAATAACTTACATTAGAAAAAGAATTCTTTAAAGTTATTTCATCTTCATAGCTATACTCTAAGTCTTGAAGCAACCATCGCAAGGACCCTACATAACAGTCATCGTCAAAAATCAGCACTGTATATGCAGGTGCTTACCTGGCCTTTCTCCATCCAACAAAACTTGACGACGCAGAGTATCCCGGAGGAGCGCCATTGGCATTATCCCGCCAGTCTGCCGCCTTTTTGTCTAACGGGTGTAAAGGTCATTATTATTCGCTTAATTCTGGGGGGCGGGAAATCCAGTCAGTCAAGCCACACCCAGTTTGGGATAGCTATACTTCGCGATAAGTGAAAAATGGCGGCTGACAGTTTTTGTCACCGAATTCCCCCAGACCGTTTTAGTAGCTTTACAGCAACTTAGCGCGCACAAAAGCTTGGAAACAAAGTCCATATAAGTCGTATCTTAACAGAAGACAAAGCAATAAACAAACAAGAAAAAAACAAAAACAAATGGCGGGCTCTAAATAGAGAATGAAGACACGTACTGTTTGCCACTGACGCAGCTAAATTCAACTGCAAAATATATACAGCATATTATCACAGTTCTGCATGATACTATCCTGAGGGTTCATCTTCAATCAAGAAATACTTTGGTACGTACACAGGGCGACTTGAGTATTACTCGCAAAAATGATTACATATAGCTGTTATTTTTTTAAGTTAGGGCACTCGTTGTAAACGTGGTGTGGATCGATTAGAAAGGGTAGTGAGCTATAATGGAGGGTTCTCTTTGCGCAGCTACTTTTTTGAATGGATCTTGTTATTGTTAGGTGGTACATACGGTGGCCTGGAAAGCCGCTTTTTCGCGAGTACGCTGTCACGTGACTGCTGTAATAAAAATCAATTGTTCAACTGAAGTTATATTCATCTGGACACTAGCTACTACATACAACAGTACAACTCATTTGGCAATATGTAATATGGAGTCATTTCAAAACAAAGAATGCATTTTAATATTCCTATAATATTATTTTTGGATGAAATAAATTAAATTTGAATATACATAGGACATAGCTAAATGAAATAAGTATGACAATTGATGTTTGCAGATGGTAACATTAAATGTCTTGGGAGATGTGGTTCTTGTTTTAAGTTCAAAAAGAGTACAAAGTACTGCAGGATTGTCCGAAGTCACAGTGAAGTTCTTCCTGCTTTGAGAAAGGGCTATCTGTTGGTCACTGCCGCCTTAGACTTGGCCACTGTGATTCTGGTGTGTACTGGATGACGAGGAACCTACATGACAGTGAAGCAGTGCCACAGTGTTACTATTGACTTAATGTCTATCACATTTACCACTAATTCACAAACATCAAATCTGATTCAGGTATTGTTTCACGACTTGGGTCTCAGTGCCCACAAAATTATGGAGAAGGGTTTTTTCTTAATTTTAACATCGAAAAATGGGAAGAATGGAGAAAAAAATTTGAGCACCAAACGGACTCTTAAATTGTGTAGTGGCAGTGATGTCAATAAAGATGCTAATTGTGGGGTTTTACAAAAAGACAGGGATGTATTGCCATAATATACTGTAAGGAGACAATAATATTATTGTTTTTGAGGAGGACAACCTCGTTACAAAAGGAACGATAACAAAAACCACGAAATGCTCCAGGATCAAGGTTGTGTGGATGCCAAGCTACTGAAGACTGAACATGAAGAAATACTTTACATGACCTTTCCCCTTCCATCTGCACACTCTGGACATTCGCTGAAGTCTCTCTCAGATATGCACTCATATCAACCTCTACCAGAAGTGATAGAATGGGTAGAATCATTAGTCAGCAATAGCTACCTGAGCCAGGTCAGTCTCAAATTAGCACTACACGAATGGGTGAGCAATAGCTACCTGAGCCAGGTCAGTCTCACATTAGCACTACACGAATGGGTGAGCAATAGCTACCTGAGCCAGGTCAGTCTCACATTAGCACTACACGAATGGGTGAGCAAAGAATTAATTCCTCTCCACATACAAAAAAGAATACTGAATAGCATTCCCAGTCAGTTTGACAGACACTATCATCCAGCGTCACAAGATCTGAGAAACATCACCAGGAGTGCCACCAACAAGCTAAGGAGGCACACGTTTGACCAGGATGCTCTGCAAATTCTGCTTGAAGATAAGACCAAGCAACATACTGGATTTCAGTACTTCCTTTGGAAGTATAAAACGTAAGATAATTTAATTAGTGGACTAGACATGTGAGATATATTAGATAATACTCATGCCAAGTTCTTTCATAAGATATTTTAAAAGCCATCCCCTCACAATTATTTTAACCTTTGTGAAAACATTTGTTTAGAAAATGCGTCCAGTTTAACTCTAATAGTGTAGGTTTCACCCACTAAAACTTGATTTTAAAAAACAAAAACGAACACACTGCTCTTATATTATAGAAGCATTCAACCAAAAGTATGTATATATACCCATACCACTTGTCAAACAATCATCTTGTGTTACACAATATTATACCCTCAAACATGAATACAAACCGTTGGGAACTAACCACTTCAGGTGATGGAAAATTTGCGGCAGATTTTTTAAGGGAGAGTAGAACAAATGCAACTGCCCAGGAAAATATACCGCATCAATTTTTTTTTAGTTGCACCAACATGTCTTTCTGCAGCCAGAGATAGAGGTCTCTGAGTTTTAACCCTTTCACCGCTGTAGACGCCATATGGCGTTCTGCATTTGGTCGGTGATTCTCCGTTGTTGTTTTTTAATCGATTATCCAATTTAATGTTCCCATTTTTTGTAAATATGTTGTTCTGATGTAGTACTTCCTGTAATAAAAAAAATCGAAATGATAGCACAGGTATTAATTTTTTTTACAATTAAAAAAATATGGCTGCTGGAATGCTACGCTGTTTAGCTGTCAGTCCGCCCGAAATTTTTTTTATAGTATGAGGTTCAGAAGCTCAGAATCCATCAAATAGAAGATGAATAATCCGTATACTCTGTCTGAACCCCGTAGCAGCTCTGAGACCATCAGAAATTGAATTTCAGTTAGTACCGTGGGTAACGGTAAGTCCAAATTTTTAGCTATTCTTTGTGCGGACTAATAAACTTTTTTTTTTTGCATTATAGTAAACATTTTTGTCTGAAAATGCTTTTAAAAAATATTTCTTGCTGAATGTCTGTGCAGAAAAATAGTAAAACAATAAATTCTTACATTTTCATGTTACCGAACTGGTCGTCATAAACTCAGTGGTGAAAGGGTTAAAGCATTAGCTCTAAACCAACCATACCCGTAGCCAGGGTGGGGGGGGGAGGGGGGGTTCGGTCGAACACCCCTTTAGAGTGACTGGAAGTAATATTTTAGCCACACCCCACATATAACTTCTGGAATATCGTCCTCTGTTCGATCGTGCTGAACCTGCGATGGAATTCTCTGCTGTTTCCCTAGATATACTTCATACTCTGTATATGGATGGCCTAGTCTGAGTCCAAGTGACCTAATAAGCATTCAGCTCCTTGGCTACAAAATTTCGTCTCACATCGGCATGATTAAGCTTGCTACATTACATCTATTCTTTATAAAGTGTAACGTAATGCACTTATTAATTAGTAAGAGTAAGAGCATGGGTAATCGTGCTATTCGGTATTAATAGCACAAGCAACAGAATTTTTTCAACAGATTAGAAGGGGAGCCAACGGGAAGTGTCTGAGAAAGTTAAACCTGAAATGCACAGATTGTGAGTGCACTATATAGTGTAGCTACACTGCAAATGATTAAAAAAAGCTGGCCTATAGTGTACTATTAGTGAGTGATAGCACGGGTAACCTGTGCTATTAGGGATATCAATAGCGCTCGTAAAGCTATTGAAATAGGTCAGCCAAAAAATCAATTGGCATTTCTCACCAGTGAGAGCTCCTCATTTTGGGGGGCTATGGGAAGCCTCCATCAAGAGCACCAAGTTTCACCCAAGGCGAGTAATTGGAGATAAAAAATTGACCTTTGAAGAATTGTCAACAGTATTATGCCAGGTGGAATGTTGTCTTAATAGCAGACCTCTTGTCCCCCTTCATTCTCACGCTGAAGATGGTATCGATATTTGGACTCCCGGTCATTTTCTAGTTGGACGTCACATGCAAGCCCTGCCAGAATTCAATTTCACACAGCAAAAAATACCTCTGTTACGTCGCTGCCATAACTCAGCACTTTTGGAAATGGTCAGCCGAATATCTTCAGCATCTGCAGCACTTCAGCAAGTGGAAGTCATCTTCTACCAATCTTCAAGTGGACGATCTAGTATTGATCAAGGAAGACTCTCTGGTTCCAGCGACATGATGGCTGATGGGACGTGTCGTGTCTGTCTCCCCTGGGAAGGACGGGTTAGTTCGAGTGGCTACAACACAGACAAAGTCGGGCATTTACAAGCGGCCAATTGCGAAGTTGGTACGGCTCATCCCTGAATCCTAGGAAAAGAAACTCCCTTTTCAGAGGGCAGCATGTTTGGGCTCCTCCACACCTATTCACCAATTAGCCACTTATCATCTGTACACTCTACCTACCATCTCTTTCATAACATACCACCCTACCTAATTACTTAGTTCATATAACATTTCCCCACACAAACACACACACACCTGTAGCATTATGACTCCTATGTCAACACACTTGTGGTGTAAGGCCATTCATTGCTATGCTGGCCCTTATCTCTCATATGTTCTGTATCCACAGTATTTTTCTTCAGTACTGTAGTTAGTTGCTGTATCATACTCATCTCTCATACTACTCTGCTTGCTTCAAATGTTAAATAATTAGTATATCGATTCTGAACTGATCTATTTAGCATAGTTTCTAAGTAGCGGCATATTCAGGCTTTACACCCTGAACAGAAGCAAAACTAAATACTACCCCCACTATTCAAACCCTAAGGAAAGCAGCTGCACAGGTAGCTAACTATTTGTCCTTACTTTATTCTTCTCTAATGACTGAAATTGCCGTTCTTCAGAAGCTCAATAGCCTCTTCATAGGTTGTAAAAGATGAAGCCATAAACTCCTGATTGAATGGTCCAAAACATTGGTAAGGGTACAATGCAACGAAGTTTGTTGCTATTTTTATTTAACTAATCAGAACAAGCAGTCTTTTACTCTATATTGCACGTAGCTTTAATATTGTATTTTTATGGATTTTTTTCAAGTGATCAATTCTGTGGCTGAATAAATGCAGCCATATTCGTTTTTGTTCCCCATTTAACGTATTAATGCACCTGATATGAATTCTCACTTCAAAAAATACTTCAACCAGACATCTTGAGAACTCATGTAGAGATTGGCTGCAGCTACTTACTTTCAAATTTTACATACATAGTGAAGGCCTACAAATAAATTAAGACATCAACTGTATTCAGATATTGATATAGAAGCCAATGACTTCCCATCCCACCATATTGAACTGCTCCCACTGTCACTGTCACTTAGTATTTATCTCTGGCCAACTCTCAGAATTTGGCTTCTATATCAATATCTGAATACAGTAGATGTCTTAATTGAGCTACTTCTGAGGATTCCATGACCCATACTGACTTGTAGACACGATCACGCTATTATCATCAGGCTCTTTCGGCTTTCACCCAAGGGGGAGCTAAGTTGGATGATGTGAATATGGGGGGGAGGGGGGGGGGGGTCGTCACCACTTTCATTATGTATACTGTTGTTAATTTTTAAAAATTACCAGTACATTATAGGGGGGAAACTCAGACAATCTACTAAAGTATACTTGGGGGGGTATTAATTAGGTACAGTGGCTGGGTGTACTGCCATGCAACCACCAAAATTCTTACCTGAGGATGATATGGAACATGTAAAGAAAACCAAGAAGAAACAGGTTTTGACTTTGTTCATGTTAAGTTATGGAATGTGCTTCATTACAACCTTTGATAATGTTTTCAGTAGGTAACAAATTCTAAGTGGGTAGGGATGTGGTTCAATTAGTGTATAAATCTTATATTTTAAGGCGCGTGACTTGTTCAGATCAGTAGGCAGAGCTCATTCTGTATTGATATCTTTAAAAAAAAGCTAGTCCAAGTCACTGCTTTTTAGGAAGAGTTTGACACGGCTGTTGGAGAGTTGTGTCACAGAAGTACAACGCACGCAAAAGTTTGAGCAGTCTTACATCACAGGATATTACGTCACCTATTATTTGTGGTCTCCCCAATTAGCGAGGGGAACTGAACAAACTGCTCAATGTCAGTTTACCAGACCCTTTTCCCACGTAACAATTGGTAAAGGGTCTGGCTACGCAAGACTACCTCCCCCCTTACCCCTGAAAAAAACCCAATCATACAATAGTATTGATTTCTCAGACTTATTTCTTGTCAGATACGTCACAACAATTCTAAATATAATATAAAATTGCATTCGATAACCCCACCACTTTCAGCAATGAATTGGCAGCAGAAATGATTAGTTCAGAAAGTACATGCTTTACAAGCTTGGCGGGAGAAAGGGTTTTAAAGAAAACTCTGGTTTTTGCCATGGAAAATAATCTGTCATTCACCATAACCCCTAAACGCAATTTATTAGCTATCTATTCTACACTACACATCCCAGTATTTAGTACACTTACTTGTTATACTATATCACACAGTATAAGTGAATTCCTACTGCTGTAGTCCTCTTCTTCGTTATCATCATGCAAGAATGCAGCCTAGTCAACAAACAAGCAACCACCTCCCACTTCAATCTTACAGAGTCACCAAAGACAACTTCTACAAAGGTCGATGGTGAAAGCTGGCAACAAGAGCACGCTCAAAAATAGTGTGCAAGGTCAAAGGTGAGGGTCAGCCGTTCTGATCTGCACATAATGTCTTTCATTATAAACGCGACCTCTACGTTTAATTATTGTTCCCTATCTTATTATTATTATTATAACCTTACAACCACTAAATAACAAAGAGAATTAAAAGAGATGTAATGTGATATGATGGGTGGATGAAGGACAAACTCTATGTACAAGAGAGCAGCCAGTTAGCTAAAGAAAAGAAAAGAAAGAAAAAAAGGATATAAATAAAACAGCTAAGTGTGAGAGGGAGTGATACATTAATAAAGTGCTGGAGCAAGGACATAAACAACAAAATGTGCAGGAATTGTCTGAATCAAAGTGTGCAATAAATAGATCCCAAAATTTTTACTTGAGAGAACGTTTAATAGAAGTGAAGGACAATGAAAGATCAATAGGTGAGAATGTGTTCCATAGTAGAGAGTGGAGGTGTGTTGGAACTTAATTTCTAATTTACGATTAGATGAAGATCTTGTGGACCCAGAATGAAAAGTGACGTGATTAAATACATTAAATGAATCAGATGGATGCTTAAGACATTTAACAAAAAATAATAGGTCTAGTAATTGTAAGTAGTACATTAGTGGTAAAATATTGAGATGAATATGTTGCAGTGGATACTGAACTTTATCATGATATCATTGCATTACATCATTCGCATTACTCACTCATCAGTCACGTGAACATTTAGTCAGTCAGTCAGTCCATGTGTCTTGTCGATTTTATTATTTGAATTAATAACTAAGGTTTTACCTGAGTGAACCTTTCTTGTTTGCTACCCCAGCAATGTCTTGATTTGTAATAAATATTATAATTATTTAAAATGTATTTAGTTGCACGCCCATTGAACTCTTTCCAATAAGATAATGTCTTGTATTTTGTTGGGAAAACCATAGCTGGGAACGGTAGGTCAGCTGAGATCTTACAAGTGATAGATAGAGGGACTTCTTAATGTTAATGGGTGATGTTCAGGAATTGTTTGCCTAATTAAATACAGAGACCGATAAGCTTTACTACATTTTTCTCAGACTTCCCGGGTAAGTCCTGCACAACCTGAACACATGTACACACACAGAGGCTTTGGTAAAGTAGCGACAAACGTTTATACTACAACAAAACACACCACAATGGTAATGATCTAATAATTCCCAATAGTTAAAAATAACTACCAACAACACCATATTTGTGTCTGATTCATTCCAAGTCAAAACTGATATTTCTCAACTGGATACGATCGAACTCTAATTTAACTCACTTCACTCTTCAACCTGCGCAGAAGGAATGGTTTCAAGATCTTATGAAGAGCAGCTGATACCTGGTCATCTACAAGCCAAGAGCAACGTGGTGGGTAAGATTTGCATCAGTAACATTCAAACTGCTGACCTTTCACATTTGCAAAGGCTCGGACAAAAGTTTTTTGAATAGTGGGAAAACTTTATAAGGAGCCACGAACGAGAGTAGAGAGTAGAGCTGAGACAAAACATACAGGAGCATGATCTCATTTCATGTGTTTGACCACACCCACCTCATCTAGATTGTTCTGAACTGGTGTTCCTGTTAGAGAATAGATTGTTGCACTTGCAACTAAAACACACACACACACACAAACATACAACTAGATAACCTGCTCAACTGAATTTCAATATAGTCCGAACCAAAGTTAATCATAAATGATAAAGCAAAACTACCGCGGGATACAAAAAAATTCCTCCCACTCACTAGCCTCACATTCCTCTTCCCCCACCCACTAGCCTCACGTTCCCTCTCCCCCCACCCACTAGCCTCACATTCCTCTCCTCCCACCCACAGCCTCACATTCCTCTTCCCCCACCCACTAGCCTCACGTTCCCTCTCCCCCCACCCACTAGCCTCACATTCCTCTCCTCCCACCCACAGCCTCACATTCCTCTTCCCCCACCCACTAGCCTCACATCCCTCTCCCCCACCCACTAGCCTCCACATCCTCCTCCCCCCACCCACAACCATTCCTCTCCCCCACCCACTACCTCACATCCCTCGCCCCCACCCACAGCCTCACATTCCCTCTTCCCCCACCCACGAAGCCTCACATTCCTCTCCCCCCATCCACTAGCCTCACATTCTCTCCCCCATCCACTAGCCTCAACTTCCCTCTCCCCCCATCCACTAGCCTCACACCCCTCTCCCCACCACAGCCTAAATTCCTCTCCCCCATCCACTAACTCACATTCCTCTCTCCCATCCACTAGCCTCACATTCCTCTCCCCCCACCCACTAGCCTCACATTCCTCTCCCCCATCCACTAGCCTCACATTCCTCTCCCCCCATCCACTAGCCTCACGTCCCTCTCCCCCACCCACAGCCTCACATCCCTCTTCCCCCACCCACTACCTCACTCCTCTCCCGCCCCCACCCACTAGCCTCACAACACCCACCTCTCCCCCCCACCCACAGGCTCACAATCACACCCCCCCTCCCCCCACCCACTAGCCTTACAAGCCCTCCCCCCACCACTAGGCCTTCCCCCCTCTCCCACCGCACTAGCAAAAAAAAATCACACCCCTCTCCCCCACCCACTAGCCTCACATCCCTCTCCCCCATCCACTAGCCCAATTCCCTCCCCCCACCCACTAGCCTTACAACCCCTCTCCCCCACCCACTAGCATCACCCCTCTTCCCCCACCCACTAAGCCTCACATCCCTCTCCCCCCCCCCCCACCCATCTAGCCTCACTTCCCTCTCCCCACCCACTAAGCCTCACATCCCCTCTCCCCCCACCCCCTAGCCTCACATCCCTCTTCCCCCCACCCACTAAGCCTCACGTCCCTCTCTACCCCACCCCAGCCTCACATCCCTCTTCCCCCACCCACTAGCCCTAACAACCTCTCCCCCCTCCACCCCACTCGCCTCATAAACCCCTCTCCCCCCACCCCCTAGCCGCCACATCCCCCTCCCCCCCACCCACAGCCCTCACGTCCCTCTCCCCCCACCCACTATACCTCACACCCCTCTCTCCACCCACTAGCCTCACATCCATCTCCCCCCACCCATATCCTCACATCCCTCTCCCCCCCCCCCACTTAGCCGCACATCCCTCCCCCCCACCCACAGCCTCACATCCTCTCTCCCCAAACCACAGCCTCACATCCTCTCCCGTCCACCCCTAGGCCTCACATCCCTCTCACCCACCCACAGCCTCACATCCTCTCTCCACCACCGCTCTCACATTCTCCTCTCCACCCCAGCCTCACATCCCTCTCCCCCCCCCCCCCCCCCCCCCCCCCCCCCCCCCCACTCGCCTCACATTCCTCTCCCCCCACCCACTAGCCTCACATCCCTCTCCCCCCACGCACTAGCCTCACATTCCTCTCGTACCACCTACAAATAAAATACCTGATTAGAATCTCATAATTAATCTGAAATATGTATATACCAGAGTGTGGTGTTCCTCCCCCATACAGGGTTTCATACAGAGGTAGGGGCTCCCTCCCCCCCCCCCCCCCCCCCCCCAGAATTTCATGATGACGATTTTTAATCAAATGGGTGTGGTTTCAGCAAAAGTGGGGTGTGGTCAAACAAATGTGTGGTCAAACAAATGTGTGGTCCCCCCCTCCCCCCAGAAAAAAATCCTGATGAAACCCTGCCATAGGAAAATTATTTTGCATGAAATATTGCATATACCTAACATACTTGTCACTAATGAATTTATCAATGGTCGCCTTGTATCAAGAAGCTGAACAGTGCCCACCTCATCTGCAACTGCCAACAGGTTACCATGAAGTCTGTCAGGAGTAAACGCCACAGCTCTAGCAGGCACTGGATCCTGAACACAGCAAGTGTGCACACAAACATACACACTGATGAGGCGGGGAACAGGAAAAAGGAAAATTTGCTTATCTGACAACATAACAGTAAATTCTGCAAGTAGCGAGAATTAAACTAGTGTGGCAAGAGTTTAAGTAGCTGAGAGACGAGATAAAAGTGGGTGTGGTCATGCATGAGGTATAATGACAAGACATGTGTAACATGTGTACAACAACGAGTTTGTCACATATGCATGAAGGAAAAATAACCTACATTAGAATTTAAAGTTATTTCATCTTCATAGCTATACTCTAAGTCTTGAAGCAACCATCGCAAGGACCCTACCTAATAGTCATCATCAAAAATCAGCACTGTACATGCAGATGCTTACCTGGTCTTTCTCCATCCAACAAAACTTGACGACGCAGAGTATCCCGGAGGAGAGCCATTGGCATTATCCCACCAGTTTGTCGCCTTTTTGTCTAACGGGTGTAAAGGTCATTATTATTAACTTTGGGGGAGGGGGAAACCCAGTCAGCCAAGCCACACCCAGTTTTATAAGTGAACGAATTCTGCGGCGTGAAACAGCCCTTGTGACACGTTCCCTATGTAACTAGTGGTGTGCTTGAGCACAAATGGCGAGCGAGCCTTAAATTACACTATTGTTAAATGATTGATTTTAACAACTAACACTCAAGCTACTAAAATAAAGTCGAGTTTTTTAATTAAGTATATGCGGTAAAGGGGATTCAATGCCATAGTAACTGCTCCCCGCAACTGTTTGAATTGAAAAAGAAGCAACAAAATCAAGTCACGTTATTTAAAATTTTCTTTGTGATATTCTTAATAGTAGTTCAATACTTTCACACAACTGAACATACCTACGCAAGACTTACCTTCGTGGTTCGTCTAGTGGACAATGAATTTTCAAGTAAATGCTGTTGAGTAGGGCTTATAACTGTGACAAATAGCGTATTAACTTACAACCGCCACTAACTCGAATAGAAATGGAGCTCCCATAAGTTTTTGCATTGTAACTGCACCCGCAAAACAATTCAAAGCGGTAAACAATTCAATTTCTAAGATGATACGGGTAATGGTCGCTAAACCAGAGGATTCTGTTGAGTTAAGTTTGGGACGGGGTCGAACGCCGAGCGAACACAAAAATACGGAGGGTAAAATTACAAAATGACATACGTACGTCCAAACATATATATAAACTAGTGATGTGCGGGAGCACAAATGGCGAGTGAGCCTGATAGTTAGGTAACATATAACTATAAGTATTGTTACTATGTTTTAGCTTAGTTCATGCAAACACTATAATAGCAGTTATATGACCTTTTATTTCAGCAAACAAATACAAAATCACTCTCTTACCTGATTTGTTAACTTTTGTAGTATCAAACATCTGCCATTCTGATAATCTCAATTACCTTGAACAAACTCTCAGCTACAATAAACAAAAAATCAGTGTTATTATTTGTAATTTAAGCCAACAAATATGGAATTACTACTTACCTCAATTTCCTGAGTATTGATAACTTCTGTAGTATCAAATTTAAGTTACTTTGAATATCTGAATTACAGTGAATTCTTGACAACAAGTTCTCAGCTACAAAAACAAAAGACAATCAATTTTAGCACACAAATACAAAATAAATTTCTTACCTCATTTTCTTGAGCAGTGGTAACTGTTTTGTAGTACCACATTCTGACTATTTAAATTTACCAGTCACTGTTGACAACAAGCTCTTAGCTACATAAAAGAAAGGCCAGAGTTATTTTTGTATATTTAGCTAACAAATATGGAATTACGTACTTACCTCAGCTTTCCTCGAGTAATAGTAGCCTCCTTAGCTTTAATATTACGGCATTCTGACTACCAATGGCTCTTGAAAACCAACAATCGGCACTTCGTATCCCCCTAAAAAGGGCGAAGTTTTGAAATTAAGTCTGGAAAAGGGTCTTCAATGCCATGGTAACCAGTCGAAGCAACTCTTTGTGTCCTGAAAAACAAAGCGTTTTTGCCAGAATTTTCTCACACTTCGGAGCTTAAGTTTTGATTTACCAGACTGTTGACAACAAGCTCTTAGCTACAAAAAAGAAAGGCCAGAGTTATTTTTGCATGTTTAGCTAACATAACCGGTCGAATCAACTTTTTGTTTCTTGAAAAGCAAGCGTTTTCGCAGGAATTTTCTCACACTTCGGAGCTTAAGTATAGTAAGGCTTGCTTAGCTGTAGTTTCAGAATAAACTGGGCATGGGGTCAAGCCTGAAAAGCCGTGTTTTTTTGGAGAAAAAAGTTCCCCGCGCGCGCGTTTAAAGGGTACACACATACCCGATTTTGCATTATCCTCCAATACTATACTACATTGCATACTTGTCTCGCTCGCCAATTAATTAAGGGAACTTACTTCCGGTTTATGCCCGTTAATAATTTACCGCTAGCCAGCTGATTGTGTGTGGGCGCTTACGCGTAAGCGCGTGCGCGAGAATTCGTGACACCAACCGACCACACACACACACACACACACACACACACCCCTTTTGCTTGCACACAAGTGCAAATCCAGTAAAACTGGTTTCTGGAAGCTTGGAGCAACCGGTTCTGAACCAGAGAGCTCTGCTTGCTGTGGGCCGGGCTCTATTAATATATAATAAAGCATTATTTTAGCTTAGCTAGTTTTAACTGGTTTTGATTATGGAAAGGTTGGCTGGTTGTGTTATCCCCGTGAAACTCGATTCTTAGGGATGGGGAAAAAATTGGACGGGAAAGGCAATGTTAAAAAGGATTCTACTGCGTCCGTTCGACCTCAAGTCGGCGGCGGGAAGACGCTTCCAAATGCAGTGAGCCCAGTGAATCCGGTTTCGAGTAGTTTCAATAATGCAGTGGGCAAAAAAATTTCAACTAGTTCGATACAGCCTCTCATGATTTTTGAATATGACGATGAACCTACCCGCAGAGGATCAGTGCAAAATGATTTACCTGTTGTAGCTGAAGTCCTGTCAGATATATTTAACAAGGAAGTGCAGTATAATATAGAGTCTGTAACGAACAAAAAAATTTATACTCCCAGGAAAGCTAAGATATGGCTCTACAGAAATTTAGTAGGAGTAGGACTATCATTTTTGTTGGTATTTTCTGCTTTCCTAGGTATCCAGAATCTCCAGAGCAGCATCAATGCACAAGGAGGATTAGGACTGGCAGCACTGTCTATTTTGTATCTGTTCTTTACACTAGCTGGTTTTGTGACTCCTGGCATAATTAAACTATTAGGAACGAAGTATTCTTTATTAGGAGGATTTCTATGCCACCTTCTCTACACCATTGCCAACTATTATCCCAGCTGGTATACACTGGTCCCTGCGTCAGTCCTTCTAGGATTTGCCTCGGCACCCATCTGGGCTGCAGGGAATGCCCATCTTGTAAAAATAGCAGTCACAGCAGCTCCTGTGCTTGGGGTAGATCGAAACCACCTTATTAGCTCTTTAGTGGGGATTTTTTTCTTCTTTTTCCAAGGTGCTCAAATACCAGGAAACTTGGCTTCTTCTCTCATTTTTTTCCCGTATTCAAGCAGGGAACTGAACTCTACTTCAGATGTGAGCATAACTAATGTTAATAGTGCAGAAGATGAAGCATGTGAGGGCGGAGAGAGTGCAGGTGTTGGTGGCGTCTACATCTATATTCTTTCTTCAGTGTATTTGGTGATGGTGGGCCTAGGAATTGTTGCACTACTGGCATTAGTCGACCATCTACCCAGTGAGAAGGAAAAGCACAAGACTATTGGACAGAAACTCGAGCTCTATTTTGGAGACCCTTTCGTTGCATTATTACTAATGTTTAAAGATTACAGAATCCTGCTAATAATCCCCATGGCATTTGTGAATGGACTAGTCCAGGCTTTTGTGTTTGGCACGTTTACACAGGTAAGCACAAATTCTTATTCTTGCTAGTGATCCAGAGGCCCTTTTATTCTCTTTAGGTAGTTATTGCAAATTGTTTTGGAACATATCTTGTTGGCTTCTCCATCATCGTCTATGGGGTCACCAGTGCATTGGCTGGATTGGCGTATTCCCAGATAGTCAACCGCATTCCATGGTATTGTTTTTTTGTGTACGGTGGAACTGTCAACATATCACTGGTCATTTTCCTGCTACTTTGGAGGCTCACGCCCAGTTACTTGGTAGTGTTTGTGTTTATCTTCATTTGGGGGACTGCAGATGGTGTTTGGAACACTATAACAGCAAGTAAGTTAACCTTGGTGAGAGAGTGGGGGAGTGGTGTGTGTGTAGACTGTTCTTGCTCGTACCTTGGGGTCTCCATGTTTAGAATGCAGCACCAATATTAGCATATTTAAAATGAAGAGCTTAGTGTGTACACGATTGAATATCCTATATGAAGATAGAATTGTATATGAAGTGTTTGTATTAACTGTGTGATGTCTAGAGTGAATAGTGTATTTATTTATAGTGTTTCTATTTATACCATGAGAATTCTATTTATTGTACTTAGAGAAGTTTCTCTTTTTTTTATACCGTGAGAAGTGTTTCTATTTTTTATACCATGAGAAGTGTTTCAATTTTTTATACCGTGAGAAGTGTTTCTATATTTTATACTGTGAGAAGTGTTTCTATATTATACTGTGAGAAGTGTTTCTATTTTTTATACTGTGAGAAGTGTTCATTTTTATTTATTATACTGTGAAAAGTGTTTCATTACGTTGGTTATACCATGAGAAGTGTTGTCATTTATTATACCTGGAACAGGTTATACCCATAGGTATATATGTTTGTGTTTGTGTGTATGCGTGTTTATAAACTGCAGTGCTGGATCTTGACTGGACATCAGTTCTTCATATCAATAACCACTAAATAGTGGTGTTCCTTTCCATTAAGTGTTCCTTTCCATTAAGTTTACTTTGAGTTTAGTACCTGCCCACCCTATCATGAAGAAATTGCCTGCCCATCCTATCGCGCATGCACTTAGCTGTAGAATGTGTACAGAGAAAATGAAATCCAGTTAGATGGATATAAAGTGATAAGTTGGAAGATTGGATTGAGATGAGATAGGATAAGTGGGTGAAGTGATTAGTCGGGGAAATGGGTGGGGGAGAAATTGTGGAGGTGAATGGGTTGGGGAGTGGGTAGAGGTGAATAGGCGGGGGAAATGAGTGGGGGTGACTGGAGGGGGAAATGAGTGGGGGGGTGACTGGGCGGGGGAAATGAGTGGGGGGGTGACTGGGCGGGGGAAATGAGTGGGGGTGACTGGAGGGGGAAATGAGCGAAGGCAAATGGGTGGAGAAGGTGTGGGGGTGGGGGAATAAATGTAAATGAATGAGAGCTAATTAAAAACCTTTATACTTACTGAGAGTAAATTAGGTAAGGGGAGTTTACCATCCCAGTCCTCTAGTTGATAGGAAGAACCCTCCTGGGTTTACCATTTAGTGGCCCAAGTTGTCAATTTTTTTTCCTAAGGAGGGTGTTAACATGGAGGTGATGATACTTTGGAATTGAAGCCAAACTGGGGCAAGCCGTTGGTCTGCACCAGTAGAAGGATACGAGAGGAGCTGCACCGATGTCACTTGTTCATTTTAATAATAATAGTTGTGGTGAGCAGTGTACTTCATCCTCTCCTAAAGTTTTCTATCATCCAATCCCAACTAAACCATCCCATAAACCAAGTAATACAGTAATAGTAGTGATTTCTGAAGTGCCCTTGAAGGTATTTAAAGTGGGGATTGGATGAGAGAAAAGTTAAAAAAGGAATTTTTTTAAAAAAATTTTTCCCGTCCTACAACTATTGCACCGATCTCCAAACAATGGTACTAAAGCGGCATGCGTAATCGTTTATTACAAATAGTGATGTTGCGCGGAATTAAAAGCAGTATAGTGGCAATAAATAGCTGCTATTGTTTGGAGATTGAACTATACAGTAGTCTCTGTGGTGCAATACCAGTATTTCATATGCTGGCAGCTGCACCACAAGGACTTCTTATTTAAAAATTATGGATTGTTTTGAAGCAGTTATTTTCACTAAAATTTCACAGTTTGTGTGGTTATAACTGTGGGCAGTGATCATTTTGGTGACATGCCACAGTTACGTCTAACTCACTCATTTAAGATAATCCAGTCATTGTCTCTGTAAACCTGGTATAGTTTTTGTATTGTTATCATGCATCATCTTCATTTCCTGTAGCAGGTCAAAGTGATAATATATTGTCACAGAGTTTCAGGAAGACCTTCCATTCTGAAAGGTTATTTTGTAGAGTAAACATACCAGGTTTACATGGGATTAAAAAAAATATTATATTAAAAGATGACGATAATATTTGAATGGTAAGTTGAAAATAAAGAGTTTTGCTGACTGGCGTCTGCTCATTTCTGTTTCAAACTGTATTCTAGCCACTTGTCAGTACCTGGAAAGAAAATTATATAAATTCATTGGTTTGTGTTATATATGCATGTTTGTATAGAACCATCTGGCACCTTCAGCTGCATCAAGTATGTGTGTTTATTTTTATAGGTGTGGTTGGAATATTGTTTCCTGAAAAGTCAGAGCTGGCATACAGCGTCCACAGGATCATGCAAGCTTTGGGCCTTGGAATTGGCTTTGTCATTGGTGAATTCCTGGGTCTACCTGGACGCTGCTACTTTGTCCTGACAGCAGTTGCCATAGCGGTTGTGTCCAGTATTATCTTGGAATTCAAAACTAAAACTAAAGAAAATGTCATGCCATGTTTCTATTCCAAGTCCAATGTGTCCAATGAGAACGGAGACAATTGTTGAAACACATGTATTTAAATTATTAATTGTTTTTAGAATTTAGATTGTCATGACAGAATGAGTTCATTTAGAAGTAATATCAATTGAATTCAGTAACTTGGCTGAGGTACAGGGTCATCAAACTGCCAGCACAATCGATAGCGTATTCATTGCTTAATCTTGGCTTTTCTGAACAAGTTTGTGGTAAATTGTATCTTTGTAAGACATATATTGCAGGCACCAGACACAGTTGATTAAACAGCTTAGTGCAACTTGGTGAGTTTTAATACCTGTCCTTGAATCAATGATTGAATCCTGATTAGACATAGTAAGTTAAATAATGATGCACAGCAATACATATAATTAAATACCACAGAGTATAAAAACTGGTATAAAAGTAAAGAGGTGAGCTCTAGGAAGGAGGGTCAAGCCATTCTACTGTCTGTTGTCTTGCTATGATGAGGATTGGGAGGGATTGCTGCTGTATGCATAGTCTGCCTTGTTGTGCATCACCAGCTTGCCATCAACAAAGTAAAAACTGTCTGACTTGGTAACGTACGGATGTGCAATTATGTCTTTGACTGAAACAAAGAAACAAAACAGATTCATGTAATACTGACTGTTGTTACTGCTACAATTACTATGTATTCAGCCAAGAATGACTGAATCATTATTATTATAATATAACAATCGTCCATTCATTTCAATATTTAGACATAATTGAAATCTTTCTCAAAGTCCTAAGATCAGATGCTCTCATAATAAAACAAACCTAACAGCAAGAAAATAGGCAGCACATGCCATTGTTTCACTTTGCCTTCAGGGTGAACTTTATAAATAAATAAAATTTCTTTTCCTGATCAAGAAATACCCTTGCTATTTAAATTCACCATGGAGTGGGGTACTAAGTACAGTAGGCATATGAAGGAAAAAATGAAGTTCACACAAGACTCTAAATAGACTCACTGAGCTTGTCCTGGAGCTTTGGTAGTTCGTAGATGTGCTCACAAGTGTTTGTGCTATTGGGCATACAGAAGCCAAACTCAAAGTCAAAAGATTTCAGCAGTGTCTCCTGAAAGTAATGGCGTTCAATCATCCTAAAGTTTTTCACTTCCTGGTCACCAACCGTGAATTCGACCCTGGATGTGGAGACCAAACACAAATCAAACAAACAATAAACAACTGACATCTGTCTTGATACGAGAGAGAGAGAGAACAATAAACAATTCTATTGGTTGACCAATTTGCTGTTCTACAATGAGCGTTAAAAACTTTTACTGAAGCACCGGTGCGAACTCTCAGCTGAGCTTTGCATGTGCGAACCCTCAGCTGAGCTTTGCATGTGCGAACCCTCAGCTGAGCTTTGCATGATCTAAAACATCAGCCAAAAAGTCACAAAGTAGCACAATAAAAGGTCTTAATTAAGTTCTGAGTAAGCTCATACCTAAATCAATGGTTAATTGTCAGTAATCTCCAAAATCAGAGTGTGACAAACAGACAGGAAGACTACTATAACCCTCTCACGCATGTGCACTGAGGGCTAATAACAAGTGCTCAAGCATATTTACACACACTTGTACATAGTGCACTCAACAGCACAATGGAAAGCGAACAAACCCAGGCAACAGATTTTATTAGAAATATATAACACGGTACAAGTTGTTAGAATAAACCATTTCACTAGTTTCTGGCAAAAGGATCTGAGTGCCCATTCCAGTGACAAGGTCAGCGTGGCATTAAGCAACCTTATTGTGTCAATAAGATAAAGAACCGGCTTTACAGCAATATTCTTGGGGGTGGGTGGGTGGGGAATTCCACTTCTCCCCCCCCCCCCCCCCCCCCCCAATAATAATAACTAACATAGGACAGTGATTAAATTGGTTAAAATTTATTCCAATTGGTATAGCAAGGAACTATCCTTCTCCCTGAATACGCCAAGAATTTCATGTTCCTCCCCCTTCCAGTTTTCCTGTGGTTTATATATATATATATATATATAGTAAAATAGTTATTTTTAGGGTACTTGTAACAAAGGCAGTGTAATCTTGCAGGTGCTGTCAAGTAAGCAATAATGTGGTAGCTCTAAGGAAGAAGCTGCAGACAACATGGTGAGAATGCTTAAAATGTTTATACGCTTATTCTTTACATAATATGACTACCTCCCTTGAAACTCTGTCATGGTAAGCACTGATATCAATTTACCCTTTCCATTAAACAAAACTAAACAAAAAATAATGCATTTGTCATTATTAGAATGCAATGTTGAGACCATGCACGTGTACTATGAATAGTGTGAATTACCTGGTCACAAGATCACAATGACAAAGTAAATACTGGCTTATGTTATCATTGCTTTTGGCTTCAAGCACTGCTGCTATGGATGAATGCCTGGAAACTATGATCCTAGTTCGATAAACACATCATCTCTTCATCGTAATTGTTTTTAACTTTGTTCTAAACTATATATCTACTGGGTTAAACAAAAACAAAAAACTCGGAGTTCATGAGTTTCTATCTCAGCGTGCATGGCATGAGGGGGTTACCATAGTAGACATCCTGTCAATCAATCACACACAAACACACACACACACACACACACACCGGATCTTGAAACTAAGCACATACTGAATGATGCAGGTGCCAGATGTTTTGTTTCAGCAAGTCTAGGCCACACAGGCGTAGGTTTGCACTATGAGTGACATTTCATAAATTTATACTACAATGACATGATCAAAAATTTGTTCAACTAACAGTTCCCTTTGTATTTCTTGAAAGTGATAGTATGCCTGGTCAAATCATCTGGCTAGTCAGGGTGTCATATAGAGGGGAGGGAGGGAGGGAGGGAGGAGGAAGGGCATCGCCACGGAACCCATGTGTGCATCAAAGTAAAGCAAGTTTTAAAATGGATGTGGCTAAGTTCTCCAGCGAAAAATTCTCAAGCCTGCTAGTAATAATTAAACATTCCCTAGAATTACCGCAGAAAGTTTACCTTTAGTATATTGATGGCCCATCCCATCCTGAATGCACTTCAGCAAATGAATGCTATGAAGAAAATTTGTTTGAGGACGCATGTGAAAATATGTCAGGCTTGTTTAGAACATATCATTCCAATAAAAGAACACTTTAAAGTTTACATAACACCAGAAAACATCTGCAGTGGGAGTGGGACCTGTGTTATTGTAAATAAATCACATCCAGCAGACTGTCAGTGACTGCTGGCAACTTGTGAGCCTCTGGCTATTGTTTAATCTTGAAACTCATTAAGACGTGACATTACCTCTCCCGCAAGCTGTTGGGCGAGTGCCATCAAGGTCATAAATAATGTGGATACCTAATAAGTCATGCTTCAGAGTTGCGCGATCTCTCTGGTATTGCACGTAGTGATAAAGATGCTGTTGTGCTGACAAACTTCTTGGAATGGTCCTACTCATAACATGTCCTATCTCTCAGGGTTTATTGTAGAGGGTGCACATGTGTTTGTGTTAACTTGGCCTGCATGAATGTTCATGTCATGTTAACTTGGCCTGCAGGCTCCTCAACCCAGAATTGTAGCTTACTCAACTCGATGTACAACTTCCCAAAGTTAGTTTGTTCCTCTTAATCAGTTTTCACAGACAAGGAACAAGCCAGTCTGTTGACTGTTCCGGACCCAACACATGCAAAACACCCTGACACGTACACTTTCTACTCGTCATGCAGCACACAAGTGCCCCTTTGGAAACAAAAACACACAATCTCTTACATATTAAACATAATATCCTCCACCCCATTTGGAGTATACTGATTAAAAAGTTCATTCTCAATTTTTAAAATCATCCTCAGTTAAACTACTGAGAACGAACTTTGCAGACTTCAGATCTATGCAATGCAGTTAAACAACTTATCCTATTCAAAACCATAGTTTGCTAAATTCTTCACAAGCTCTAACATCCTCTTAACATCAATGTTCTCATACTCACGTAGCTCCAACATTTCTCAGATGAAGGAAGTCCGGTGGGAACAAGTAACGTACATAACGAGAAGAATCAGCTGAGGCTTCTTCACCTGCATCATCCTCAGGCTTGCTCACTTCTAGCAGGACTGTCTGAGTGTCTAAATCTCTAAGTTTGAAGCGAGTAAACTCAATGTTGTATGTGTTCGCTTCCATAGGACATAAATACTCTAGTAAAAAAAAAATTAGATCTAGAAACGCTAACTGGTGATAAAATGTGAGCTGTACCTTTAGTTGCTCTTCCCAAACTGAGTACATCTTTTGGAGTGATGTTCCCTTGCGCTCTAGATAGCAAATCCGCTTCAGTAATGGACATTTTCTCCGACTACTCCAGAAACTAAGACACAGTGCTCCAATCCTTACTCTAGCGGAGGACCAGGGTACAATCCTCTCACACACCGCCTTCTTTTCTGCACTTGTTAAAGACACGGCCACGCAGTGGGTAAACCCATCCCATTTCCACCCTCCTCCCCCTCGCGATATCAGGTTTATTTCAACGCGCCAGTTATCCGTTAGGGGGAGGGGTTAATATCCGTAATGCGGATTTTTTTAAAACCCCGCACTAAAATGTAGTATCGCAAACATTTTAACCTCATCTAATATGCAAAGATGGCTGCCAGCGAGGAACTACTTTGAACTCTATAGTGAAGGTGGCTTCAGTGAGTATTTAGGTTCTAGAGTAACAAGTCCCATGCTCGGGGTATAATTAGTTATATAGTAGCTTAAAACTGATTTAAGAGAGTCACTTCACGCACCACAACTAAGAACAATATTTCGTGCAATGTGCTAGAAGAAAGGTTCATTTTTTTTTCACCATGTTATTAGGGCTTAGAGAGTGGTGAGGGCGCCAAGAACCAGCAGTATGGCTGAACATAAAGATGAAGGCTTAATGGATGTGAGTTTGTACTTCTCCTAGTGTTTAGAAGGGCAGCATCTCAAAGTTATAGTTGAATTCCAGCAGGTAAGGAGTACTTGACAATATTTCTTTGTAGAAAATCCTCACCTTGGTAGCTCCACCTCTTCCCCCGTCTTCTCAGAAAGGCCGTGGGAGTGGGAAGAAAAGCAAAGCCAACCAACTGTCAGTAGCTGTAGCTAGTGCTGTGCCAGGCAGTAGCTTGGCCTCCACTAGCACTACAGGAGTAAAGAGCTCTTCTTCCGCACTCATTTCCTCCTCATCTACTCAAGGTCCTCAAAGGCACTCAGGAATGCAGAACCATTCTTATTGTGATGCCTGTGGAGATGGGGGAAATTTGCTGTGCTGTGACAACTGCCCAACTTCATTTCATTTCAACTGTTGGTAAGTGAAGACAGGAGGGTTAGGTAGAAGGAGAAAGGAAAGAAGTAGGGTGTATAAAGGAAAGAAAAAATATGAAAGGGGTAAGAAAGGAATGATGTTGTGTTAATTTGCACAGTAAGACCCTCTACCAAACCTGCCATAGTAAAGCTGGAAGGGGAAAGAGAAGGGTAGAAGTGAGGAAAGAGAAGGTTGAAGGGGTAAGTGTAAGGGTAGAAAATGAAAATATAAGGGTGGATAAAAGGTTGAGAGTGGAAGAAGAAAGGAGAAGGGGGATTGAGAAGGTGGAGAGGTAAGAAAGAAGGGTAGAATGGAGAGAAAGAAAACAGAGAAGTGTAGAGGGATAGAGGCTAAATGAGAAGACAAAAGGCAGAATGGGTAAGGGGGAGGGGAAGAAGGATAGAGGCTAAATGAGAAGACAAAAGGCAGAATGGGTAAGGGGGAGGGGAAGATTTGGATTGAGAACCAGAACAAAAAAGGAAATTGTATTCAGGAAGCTTAATTCAAATAATATAATGAACAGGGCCAATAGTTTTGTTTTTGTTTTCAAAAAAGAAGCCTGAAATATTATAGGACAGTATTGAAAGTTGCATTGTTGTAGCTTAAAGGTAATCTTTGAGAGTTTTTTCTTTTTTCTTTTTTTCTTTTTCCCTCTCTCTGTATGTGGCTAGTGGAGAGCATTAGAGTGGTTGCCAAATGCTGTGGTGTATTGGGTAAGTGTAAAGGCTGGACTATGGTGACCACACAACCCAGCAGATGTGATAGGATTTGGTGCCTTTTCCCTCTGCCTTTGTCTTGAAATGGGTGTGGTTAACTAAGGAACAACAACTTGTATTTAGCTTCCTGTTATCTTTGGCAACCAGAAAGCCTCCTGTACTGTTTGTCTTTTAACTTCTCAAGACCTGTCTTCATGTTCAGCAGAACACCAGTAGAGCTTTTATGGGTATACCTCTGGGCAGCTTCTCTTAGGCCTCTGGACTATAGTAGAAGTTGACTGAGGAACACATAAGTAACCTTACCGCTCTATAAATCAATAAGAAAAACATGACCACCTTGATTTTTTGCTTCCTTTTCTTCTTAATCCACCACTCCTCCTACCTAGTTCTCTTCCACTCTTTTACTCTTTTATTGTGCTCTAACCTGCTCAGCTAGCTTTCCCTTTCTTTCCTCCATCCTCTTTACCCTCCCACTTCCTCCACCCTCTTTACCCTCCCACTTCCTCTTGGTCACACACCTTCTCTTTCCTATCACTCTTCCTACTTTCCCTCCTTAATTTAACCCCACTTCTCCATTTCCTCCTCCTGCTGTATTTACATCTTCCTGTATTTCCCTCTCCCCTTCCCTCCAGTGTGTGTTAGTCTGTAATGGGAATGGTGTTGTGTGCACAGTGAACCTCCAGTGGACCCCAAGAACATTCCTAGTGGGGACTGGCTGTGTCGACGCTGCCGGGAGGACAAGGTACCTGAGAGCTTGTCTAGCTTGTTCCAGCCATTAGTGAGGGCAGGACTCACCACTAACCCACTGGTCTTCAACCTTCCCTATGAACTACAAAGAAAAGATATTCTACCAGGTACCCTGTGTGTGTGTGTGTGTGTGTGTGTGTGTGTGTGTGTCAACTTCAAGGTTGTGTTTAATGAGCATGAGCACAGGATGTTGCTTAATGGCACCACACTACTTGGTACGTGCTGGACTCTCGCCTATGGAGGACTTGCTATTCTCTTGGGTAGAGTCAACAACACATAGAGTAACTAGAATGTAAGATAGCTGGTTGGGTCGCTGGCGTCTTGAGGCTAGTGTGAAGGATGGTGAGACATAGGAGACAGGCAACTGCAGCTTCATGAATGATGGAAAACAGTGTATGTGGAGAAGTATTTTAGAGATGCTGGCAGTAGGAGTTGCCAGGAGTATTGTCTGTGAGGTCCAGAGGGAACAGAGGAGTTACGTGTCCTCATGTGCTGCGGAACCTTTGGAGGGAGGGAGATAGGAAGAGGTATAAGTGTGTAGAGAAGAAAGGAAGTCACTCCTCTGTGAAAGGTTTTCTGAGCACGGAATGTTTCATAACATTTTGATGGGGAGGGGGGAGAAGCCAATTACGTGCATGAAATTTAAGATCACCTTTTTGGAGGAGAATATGATTAGAAAGTAGGTATATAAGAACTTGCTTTGCTTTCTCTGGCATACTCACTTTGCTATTGTGCAGTTCAGTTTAATGTTTGGGGACATCTCCATAGTATGTAGTGATAAGATTCACTTGAGTTATACTACATCATTTTTTGTTTTATGTTTACGTAAGAAATTAATATAGACAGGCCTTTCTAGCTAGCAATAGACTTGATTCACTCTATCTTATAACAAACCTAAGTATTTCACTTCTGAAAAGCAACATTGTCACTAAGTACTGTAGCAAATTCAATATCTTCATCTGTATTTCTTGTGGAGGTGCGTCATAGTCTCGTGGAAGTGGATTATATGCTGCCCAGTGAGGAAGTCTTGCTCTGTTGCTTGATCTCGGCACAAAGTTGACACCTTGGATTCTAGCTGTTTTGTTATTCTGAAAACTATTCCTCAAGTTTGACACCATGTACACCTATGTAGTTATCAGATCCACTGCAGCAAGCCGGAGTACAAAGTACATGGAAGGTTGTACTGTTCCTCCAAAGTGAAAGTACTATGAACATGTAAATAAAGTGGCTGTCATTTTCCCCCTGATGTCCCCACACCAACTGCTGCTACTAAGACAAGTGCACTGAGAGATTAGTTATATTTATTATAATATGTACAGTATAGAGTTGTGATTGGGAACCTTCGGTATCACAACACTGTTTGGAGTCTTGTTGCCATTAGCAACTGGGTACGAACAAGCATTTCTAGATTGTTTTTGCAGTTTGTTTGTTTGTTATCATAAAGGTGATGTTTTAAATTTCAGGTTGCAGCAGAAAGGAATTGAAGCAAGCCAGATTGATAGGAGGACAGCTAGACAGAGAACCAGACATGAAGAAATCTTGCTACAAGTGCAATAAGTGAGTATATACAGAGTTCTCCCATTTCTGAATGTGCCCATGTTGTTGTTGTTGTTGTTGTGTGAGAAGGAGAAGATCGAGAGAGTGAGTGATTTGAGTGAGAGAATGTTGGATGTGGGTGGGTTTAGTTTCACACATCACTTGAGAGATAATAGACTTAGTATTGTGTTGACAAGTGAATTCAGTCAGCTAGTATAATATTGTAGGTTATAGTAGGTGCAGGTTACAAGTGTTAATTGGTTTTTGAGTGGGACATTGAGGTCTAATGAATGGATGTGTTAAAATGGCCTCTATGTCATATGTATGTATTCTTGTATTAGATAAGTTAGTTGTATAGAGAGGGTTTTTTTGTTTGTTTGTTTATTTGTTTTGTTTTTAAATGTATACCATCCAAGCAAGATACCAGAGCATGTTACCATCACTGTGTGGGCGTGTATAGTAAGTTGTTTGTTGATGTTGTTTAGGGGGACCAACGTGGGCCGCATGGCTTCCTGTGACTTCTGTCCGCTTATGTTCCATTTGGACTGCCTGGAGCCACCCCTTACCATACCTCCCACTGCAGTTTGGATGTGTCCCATTCATCCTAACAATAGAATTGTAAGCATTTAAATAATGGCGCGCGTCAGACAAAGCTAGTTGGGCGAGCAAAGCGGCAAGACACTGACTTGAGATTTTGGTATATATGTATATGGAAAGTTCAAAGAGGTCAATGCATGTCCACCCCCCAGAGGCTCTCTCATTCATTATAGTGAGCTAAGCAGCTAGGTCCTTGTGACCTTCACTTTTCTTATCTGGTACGCTCAATTAAGATTAATTGCTTGACTGAAGACCTTGTACCTGACGCTGTATTTCTGTTTTTGTGCTCTGAAAGACATCATCAATGACTCCAAGGTTGCTATGTAAGAGGTAAACAAGCCAAGGATTGGTAAACCAAAGGGTTGTGTTTAATCTAGCCGCCTTTCCAAAGTACGCTCCACTGAAAATGCTCTATTGTATCAGAGCTCTAGTAGATAATGTATTGTATTCTCTTAGTGATTAGACTTTTGAACAATGGATTTTCGAGTAAGAATTACGTAAGGGATATAATTATGACAAACAGTACATTAACCATAACTAACCACCATCGCAAATAGATTAGAAAAAGAACTCAACTAAGTTTCTAAGACCTAAGTGAGAACGTCTCACCACTTCTGTCTCTGTAGCTTTTTGCCTTTTTTTTTTCCTTGGCATTATTTCGAAGTCTTTTCCCACAAATTTCTTGCACCCGAACTAATGTTAACGTTTTAAAGTAGCAAACCCTTTAAACTTCTATTTATTTGTTTATTAATCTTTTTTATTGGCGAGTGAGCGGAGCAAACGAGACACTCTCAGGGGTAACACAATTGAAAATTGGGGATATTTGTTTGTTTATATGTGTGTGGACGTACGTATGTCATTTTGTACTTTGACCCTCGCGTATTTTTGTGTTAGCTCTGCTTTCGACCCCGTCCCAAATTTCACTAAACAAATTCTTCTGATTTATCGATCATTACCTGTAACACCCTAGAAATTGAATTGTTTATCGCTTTGAATTCTTTTACGGGTGCAGTTAAAACACAAAAAACTTACCGGAGTTCCATTTCTATTCGTGGTTGTGGTAACTTAATACGCTATTTGTCATAGTTATAAGCCCTACACAACAGTATTTACTTGAAAATTCATTGACCACTAGACTACTCATGAAGGTAAGTCTTGCGTAGGTATGTTCAGTTGTGTGAAAATATTGTGCGTTACAACTAATATCGCAAAGAAAACTTTTAAATAGTGTGACTTTTTTTTGTTGTTGCTTTATTATTTTTTTTTTTTTCAATTCAAAGAGGAGTGGTTACTACGGCAATGAATCCCTTGTTACCGTATATACATAATTTAAAAAACTCGATTTTTTTTAAAAGTATCTTGAGTGTTAGAAGTCAAACGTTTAACAATAGTGTAGATGTAGGCTCGCTTGCCATTTGTGCTCAAGCACATCGCTAGTTTATTTGTTTTCTTTTTTAGGACTCTTTGGTTTCTTGTTCCTATACTGATTCAAGCAACTCTACACTCATATACTTTTTGTTGTTTTGCGTAATGATATGCTGTACTTCAAGTACTGTACTATAATTGTGTGCTTCAACCCAAAGACGAGAATTAGCCTAGCTAATTTCTAATAAATAATTTCATCCTATCGACTAATAAGAGATGGGTAACAATACATTGTTGTCTTGAGTATTCACGCTGGCTGAGTCAGCAGTTTTATGAATTCTAAAATTTGTCACTTCAATTCTGAAGTTAAAGTGTGTTTGCCGTAAGACACATATAGGCAGTGTCGTTCAGCAGCTCTAGCGTTCTTATGGGCCGCTACAATGTGTTGCATTTGCCAATAGAAATGGTAAACAAAAGTCTAGCCCAGCCAGCTCTGCTTAGTGTCTCACTTTGGTTCACTAACTTACCATTAACCAGCCATAGCTATGATAGAAACTATTAAAATTGTTTAGACTGTATATCCAAGCAATATTTATGTACTTCCAATAAAAAGTGCTATAAAGCAGCTGTAAGCAAATTAATCTAAACGCATAACACTTGCATGGTATGTTGTTGTTGTTGTTGTTTTTATTGTTTGGCAGTGTTGACAATCTAGTGTGTAGTTTACCAATTCCTTCTAGTCTGAAATCACCAACCAGATCTTTTAGAGTTGATGATCATTTACCCACTGTTATAATGATAGGTAACCCACTTTACTATTTCCAAGCCTATATTTATGTGAGGCTCAGTGGTTGGTCATTGGCTGTTAGGATGTAGCCATGGTATTGTGGTGTTGAGTGTCATAGCAATGCCTGCAGTGTTGTTCATAGATGCAAGCATTGTCAGTCTTGCTAGTGGAAGTCTAATTTTAGTTATTTTATTAATTATTGTAGCCGGGGTTTGACCACCCTAGACTATCTGAACGACTGAAGGCATTGGAGAAGGGTCAAGCTAACATCCCTTACCATACCATCAAGACAGACTTCATTCGGCGTGTCAGAAAGTAAGGACAACCGCAGCATGGTGCCGTGTTCAACACGGTCTATATGTCAGTGATTGGTAGCCACCTGTGTGGGAGTGGCCTAGAGCAAGGAACCTCGTTACAATTTGTATCTCTATCACTGACAACTGTATGTACATATGATTTATTAGTTGTTGACATTGGTAAGAGGCGTTGTTAAGTTCATTGACAATGCTAACAGTAATTCTTTTCTTTCCACATTTGATTTTTGCTCAGCTAGCCATATTTTTCACATTCATGCATTTGTTGGTGTAATCACATACTTTCCACTATGTGTTGCCAACCTTCTTCCTTCATCTTTTTTTCCTTTCTACAGGATACCACCATACAAGCGCGTGACAAGGCATCACAACAGGAGAGTGACTGAGGTGAGCCCACTGTAGGTGTCTAATTACATTAGAGTAGAGGATGAGATAGTGGCAGTGAGAGTAGAGGATGAGATAGTGGCAGTGAGAGTAGAGGATGAGATAGTGGCAGTGAGAATAGAGGATGAGATAGCAGTGAGAGTAGAGGATGAGATAGTGGCAGTGAGAATAGAGGATGAGATAGCAGTGAGAGTAGAGGATGAGATAGTGGCAGTGAGAGTATGTGCTTGTGTGGAGATGGTAAAGCCAGGCATGTATCTTTGTGCTTCTAATCTTCTCAAGTATGTGGTTAAATAGTGAAACATTTTTTTCTCTGCTTCTATGACTTGGACGTAGAAGTACACCAGTTATATCAGATTGTTGACTTTATGTTTCACTCTACTTGTCTTCTTTTTTTCTTAGTTATGTTAAGAGTGCAAGTGTGTTGAATTCCCCACCCCCTGATGACTAAATCTTCTTACTAAATGGCAAACACAGCAAAGTATACCTGGATCTCTGGATCTTTCAGGGAATACCCAATGCTGAACACACCATTTCTATAAGTTCTCATATGTAGTAGAGGAGAATGTATTGTTTCCCAACGGTAAATGTTTCCTTTATCTGAATTGTTGATACTAGTGATCAAAGCTTCTGCCATCTTCCCATATTATTCGCTTCCATATTCGATTTAGATTTATGGTACAGTGGCCAAGCTGCTTTTCAACTTGAACACACACCCATGTAGTTCTATTAAATTAGAGTGAAAAGTTTGTGTTCAGTAGAAATAGAATTTTCTTTCCTACAACAGTCCAGTCTACAATCCTATGTAACCATTGGTAGGTTAAGTTTGTGTTGTGTGTGTGTCTACAGGTTCCTGCATCCATCAAGTCTCTGTATGCACGCCCGATTACTGATGTCTCCCAGATCTTGCCTCTCTCTGACAGCCTGCTCACTCCTGAGGAAGATGTGCAGCGATGGCGGATGGAACAGGAAGCCAACAGGAAGCAAGTCACAGCTTTCAGGAAACCCACTGTCACACAAGACCAAGATGAGGTAGACAAGTTGGGCTAGGCTTTGATGGTGTAGGGGTGTGGTTTCATAGCCGTTATTGTCATCTGTTTGTTTTCATCTGGTAATGAAGTTGTCTTTGTTAACCTAATAAATCCAATTGGTTTAAGAAGTCTGACATAAGCAAGCTGGTTATGGAGGACTTACACATAGTAGTGTCTACAATTGGCAGTGAAGTGGTGCTTGATAGTATTTGTGTCTGTGTGTTCTTAGTAATGTTGGGGCTGCCTGGGTCATTCATTAATGTCTCACATCTACCTGCAGATGGCTATATTAGACCAGATTATGAGCAATTCCTCCTCAATGTTATTGACTTTAGATAATAACTGCTGACTAGTTCCCCAATACATCCATCTACATATAACACACAGTTATTGTGAATACTTGCTATGTGTGTGTGTATGTGTGTGATCTTGAGTCTTCTTATTCTGCTCTCTGCCCCATACAGTGGACTCGTGATGCCATCCAGTGCCAGCTCAATGACTCGCACAAGTCGACACTTCCCATCGCCAGCAGCAACGGCCACTCCCATCCAACAGATGATTCCATGTTGCGAGCAGCACATCAGCTCCTGGAGCTGTCTCAAGGACGAGTGGGTGTGACCAGGAGCCCAGCCCAACTCAAGCCCTCAGAACTCGAGACTGGCAAGCACGAGTTTAAATTAAACGGTCTTCTGAGACCACACCCACAACTTCGTGACTCTGATTCTGAGAGGGTGAATGGTGATTGCACGAATGTGGTGGATGTCAATGGAGAAGTGTGTGACTCAGTAAGCCCTGAAGGAACTAGCAATCAAGAAAGGCATTCAGAAGGAGTAAGTGCAGATGAACTAGTGAAATGTGAGCCTGGTGGTGTTGAAAGCATGAATGAGGAGGAGAATTTGGGAAAGAAGTGCAGTCTGAATGGAAATGGAGTGTTGATAAATGAGCAGTCTATCTGTAAGGACGAGGAGGAGGAGGAGTTATGTGATGGATTGCTACACAAATCAAGTGATGGAGACTCCAGCAGTGCTGCTGCTCCTGGGCCAGTCTCTGAGAGAAAAGAAGACAGAACTGATGACTGCTGTAGCCCACTACCTCCTGACGATACCCTGGCCAGTGGGATATTGTCCCCTCATCCTTCTAAGACTAGCCAATCAACTTCACCACGATCGTCTCAGGTGGATGACTTGTCGTCACCCGGCCCCTCCCAGGCGAGTAGATCAATATCACCCCGCCCCTCCCAGGCGAGTAGATCAATATCACCCCGCCCCTCTCAGGCAAATAGATCAATATCACCCCGCCCCTCCCAGGCGAGTAGATCAATATCACCCCGCCCCTCTCAGGCGAGTAGATCAATATCACCCCGCCCCTCTCAGATTGACGACTTGCTCTCACCGAGCCTTTCTCGAGCTGGCAGTTTGGAAGCTGTGGAAGACATGGAAACATCCAACAATGGTGGTGGTAGTGTAGGAAGTGAAGGAGAAAATAGTTTGGATCAGCAGATTGGAGAGCAGCCAATGACAGTCGATGTGAAGTCAGACTCATGGCAGGACATGTTTGGTATGTTGTGAGTATGTGTGTGTGTGTGTGTGGTTGATCTGTTCTCTAATAATCCAAGGAATGTGTGTGGGTGGAAATGTCCGCTCTCCATCGCCACCTCAAACCTAAACACCAGATAATTGTGGTAACAATGTGGTGGTGTGGATTATGGTCTAGAGTTCTGATATGTGAGTAAGGTCAAAGGGCAGATTCTACATGGATGTTACTATTACTTGTTTTTGTTTTTCTTCAAACAGTTGGTTGTAAAAGTGAGAGGTATTAGTAGCTTCAATGTTTGTTAAGTTCTAGCCTATGGATTTCTTTGCATGTTTTGTATTCTTCTGTTGACTCCCGGCCCTGCAGTGTGTGTTGATGGTTTGTTGAATCTAACCATCACATGCTTTTTATATTTCCTCCCTTTAGTTGCAGACTTATCGCAGCTGCATCCCAAGATGGTGCAACTTCTAGCCTTGCAGAGGATCTCACAACTGTTGACTGACCCAGTGCAGGCTCGAGGAAGTGGCCAGTCTGTAGGGATAGACTGGTCAGAGACGCATTCTGGTAGTCACTCCCACGTGAAGGACGATGGAGACCAAGTCAACGGTTGCAAGAAGCTGTCACATCAAGCAATAGGAATTCCACCTACTCCTGCTCCGTCAAATTTTCCCCCTCCCTCTAAAGGTAGGTGGGGTTAAGGAATCTGATCATACTCTGGGTGAAGCTGTTGTTTACTTGTTAATAGTTGTTGTAGATTACTCCTAGCTACATTGCTCCTAGCTACACTGTGTCTTGATATCTAGACTTCTCCTAGCTACACTGTGTCTTGATATCTAGACTTCTCCTAGCTACACTGTGTCTTGATATCTAGACTTCTCCTAGCTACACTGTGTCTTGATATCTAGACTGCTCCTAGCTACACTGTGTCTTGATATCTAGACTGCTCCTAGCTACACTGTGTCTTGATGACTAGATTGCTCCTAGCTACACTGTGTCTTGATATCTAGACTGCTCCTAGCTACACTGTGTCTTGATATCTAGACTGCTCCTAGCTACACTGTGTCTTGATGACTAGACTGCTCCTAGCTACACTGTGTCTTGATATCTGGACTTCTCCTAGCTACACTGTGTCTTGATATCTAGACTGCTCCTAGCTACACTGTGTCTTGATGACTAGACTGCTCCTAGCTACACTGTGTCTTGATATCTAGACTGCTCCTAGCTACACTGTGTCTTGATGACTAGACTGCTCCTAGCTACACTGTGTCTTGATATCTAGACTGCTCCTAGCTACACTGTGTCTTGATATCTAGACTGCTCCTAGCTACACTGTGTCTTGATATCTAGACTGCTCCTAGCTACACTGTGTCTTGATATCTAGACTGCTACTAGCTACACTGTGTCTTGATATCTAGACTGCTCCTAGCTACACTGTGTCTTGATGACTAGACTGCTCCTAGCTACACTGTGTCTTGATGACTAGACTGTTCCTAGCTACACTGTGTCTTGATATCTAGACTGCTACTAGCTACACTGTGTCTTGATGACTAGACTGCTCCTAGCTACACTGTGTCTTGATGACTAGACTGCTCCTAGCTACACTGTGTCTTGATATCTAGACTGCTACTAGCTACACTGTGTCTTGATGACTAGACTGCTCCTAGCTACACTGTGTCTTGATGACTAGACTGCTCCTAGCTACACTATGTCTTGATGACTAGATTGCTCCTAGCTACTAGCTACACTGTGTCTTGATGACTAGACTGCTCCTAGCTACACTGTGTCTTGATGACTAGACTGCTCCTAGCTACACTGTGTCTTGATGACTAGACTGCTCCTAGCTACACTGTGTCTTGATGACTAGACTGCTCCTAGCTACACTGTGTCTTGATATCTAGACTGCTACTAGCTACACTGTGTCTTGATGACTAGACTGCTCCTAGCTACACTGTGTCTTGATGACTAGACTGCTCCTAGCTACACTATGTCTTGATGCCTAGATTGCTCCTAGCTACTAGCTACACTGTGTCTTGATGACTAGACTGCTCCTAGCTACACTGTGTCTTGATATCTAGACTGCTCCTAGCTACACTGTGTCTTGATATCTAGACTGCTCCTAGCTACACTGTGTCTTGATATCTAGACTGCTACTAGCTACACTGTGTCTTGATATCTAGACTGCTCCTAGCTACACTGTGTCTTGATGACTAGACTGCTCCTAGCTACACTGTGTCTTGATGACTAGACTGTTCCTAGCTACACTGTGTCTTGATATCTAGACTGCTACTAGCTACACTGTGTCTTGATGACTAGACTGCTCCTAGCTACACTGTGTCTTGATGACTAGACTGCTCCTAGCTACACTGTGTCTTGATATCTAGACTGCTACTAGCTACACTGTGTCTTGATGACTAGACTGCTCCTAGCTACACTGTGTCTTGATGACTAGACTGCTCCTAGCTACACTATGTCTTGATGACTAGATTGCTCCTAGCTACTAGCTACACTGTGTCTTGATGACTAGACTGCTCCTAGCTACACTGTGTCTTGATGACTAGACTGCTCCTAGCTACACTGTGTCTTGATGACTAGACTGCTCCTAGCTACACTGTGTCTTGATGACTAGACTGCTCCTAGCTACACTGTGTCTTGATATCTAGACTGCTACTAGCTACACTGTGTCTTGATGACTAGACTGCTCCTAGCTACACTGTGTCTTGATGACTAGACTGCTCCTAGCTACACT
>WLWD01006228.1_pt1:0-5000 | contig 98692 bp, 70 predicted proteins | sample 6712731 | NCBI WGS metagenome assembly WLWD01 (sample SAMN12718690, study PRJNA576275) | sponge metagenome | isolation source: marine sponge | host: Mycale hentscheli | place: New Zealand: South Island, Marlborough, Capsize Point | collected 2014-11-01
GGGGTGGGAGACACAGCTGCATTTAGCGACACCCATTTTTAAAACCCACACTACTTTGATGCACATGCCTGTATGAAAGTGTATATACTTCACACTGACCAGTGTTTAGTCACATGACATGATTTATAATCTTACTACAACCTCATAGAATTCAACTTCTATTATATTGAATTAGATTTAAAGGGGTCTAAAGAGAAGCACAGGTAAAGTGTGAAAGATCTTAGTTGTCGCCGAGGAATCGAACAACCCTCGACTTCCAAGACCACATTTTTCCTGTATACTGTTGAGTAGTACTGCTTGCTGCAGTCTCGTACTCAACAGACCACCAATTATGTGCCGTCAGAACACCTTTTCGGTGTCGACCGGAAACATCTCCCCCTCTGGAGAGGAGCCATAATTAGTGAATTACAGAGGCTTCAACATTACAATTAAGAAGTTCCTTTCTCACTTAATTGTAACTTTAGCTAATGTAGCATACATAACTTGAAAAATTCTGGGGGGGGGGGGGAATTGTGGCTGGAAGGGGGAAATCCCAGGCACCCCTACCTCTATGAAACTTAGGTTTATATTGATGAAAATACAAAATAAAACAGTGAAAATGTACACCAGATTCATTGTTTTAGCGACTTCTAGGAATCCTCTGTAAAACTCCAAGGCGGAACTTCCAGCTGGTGACAAATAATAAATACGAGTGGACACTTGCCGTACGTACGGCAGACACAGGGTGGGCGGAGTACTTGGGCATGTGCAAAATAAAATGGCAGCATGCCCAGTCAATCAGGGAACGGTTACGTGCCCGTATATGCGAACTAGATAACACATATTCTTCATTTACCTGTGAAGTGGTTCAGAGAATATTCAACTTGAAAGAATTTCTTCGGCAAGTCACTGGTACCAGACCGCCCAGCCTCTGTTAGTGCTTTATTTAAAAAATAAAATAAAATAAAATAAATAAATAAAAGTAAATGTGTAAAAAAATAAAAAATGGAGATGTCTGGTTGGTAAGGGGTCATCAAATTTAAGCTCCAGGTCTTACTCACATCGCACATCTCCGCCAGCACAAAACGCCTTCTCCCCAGATGACTCCACCAGAACCATCTTCACCTCAGGGTCTGCAGCTGCACTCTGTAATTTCACCAAACACATCTTGCAAGTACCATATAAGTTGGCTCTAATGCTCGCTAGTTTAACATAGCAACCAAATGTAAAGAGTGTACCTGAACCAATAGAGTGGTGGTGCCCAAAATAGCCTATTGATTAAACCACTAGCTACACAACCATATAGCTATACCGTCAAATTATTTAAAATTCATAAAATACACCCAAATGCTAATGATATGTGCAGCAAGTTGTGTCCATGAAACAGGGAACAACTGATATATACCAGTTAGTCGCTGGAATGGTGGAATGGTTGACAAAAAGTAGGAAGAGAGGGAGGGGAGCTCAGACCACACCTGCTACAAAGTGGAGGGAGGAGGGGGCTCCCCACCTTCAGCCGTTATTGCATTTAATAAACCGACCCTTACCAAACCGTCATTCATTCCCTTGTCATGAGCCACCCACGCAATGCCCCACCTTCAAGTGTTGTGTCATCAACTGAAGCATGTTGAGATTCAAGGCATGAAGTGCCTTCGGTCGATTCAGAGTCACAGTGGCCACGCCCCCAGCCTTGCTATACAGCACCTCCTCAGGCTGGGGAAAAAAAATCCAGAAATGAAATTTTATACCAGACAAGGATGTGCCATTACAAAACTACTACAAATAGTTACACCCAATAGGATCGAGTATCTAAAATTGCATCTATGCACCATGTATCAGCCTTCTCTTCACTCCATTCTACCAGCTTACACTGGGGCAGGAGCTGGTCTGCATGTGTCTCTTAGACCCTACTGCTGTCAAATGTCTGTGTAAAACTTCACACCGCCTCCCTGCAGATAAGCTGCTGCAATAGGACGAAAATATTCAAAACTCTAGTCAAAACTCTAGTCGTTGCCGTTTTCTTTTTAAACTCAACTTAAGTCAACACATTAACACTACTGACTTTTTCCTAAATACTGAAGCCGCTGAAGAAGATGACCGCCTTAAGAACATCTTCAATCTGTGTGCAACTCTCAGCAAGTAGTTGTGCGCATTCACAAATTTGATGACTCTTTACCTTCTCGCTGGCAATAACAAAAGTAAAAGTTCGAACGTACGATCTTTACCAAACCGAGCAAATAATGCACCGAGAGGTGGGAGTGGCTAGTGCGACATTGCTGCTGGTGTACTGCGAGAGCGAGCTAGGGATCTGACCACCGCAGTCCAATCCCAGGCGCACGTCCTTACTCCAGCGACCTGAAATCTTCACAGAGTCTGTAAACCTTAAGATGGTGAAACTCCACATTCTGTCCGTCTCACTAGCACTGTTCGCGTGGTTCCTTGACTGCAGTTTTCTCCCGCGTAGACCGCCAGTTGTTAACTACGGTGAGCTGATGCAAGAAGAAATTGAATAGCTGTGCAAGTGAAATGATATCTGGATGTAATTCTAATTCTTAGATGCTACTGAATTTTTTTCCCCCAACCAACTTTACCTGCCCACCAGTGAGTCTGAAATAGTTGAGCTGGTAAAGAATGCTTCTCATTTGGGTCTCAAGGTTCGAGTTCTAGGATCTGGCCATTCTCGGAATTCATTAGCAACATCAGAAGGCATCATCATATCGCTGCACAAGTATAGAGGAGTGGTGGAGTACAATGCGAAAAAGAAGCAGGTAGACTAATTTTGTTGTAATTGTTGTTCTAATTGTTGTTGTAATTGTAATTGTTGTTGTTTGTTTGTTTGCTTTATCAACTAATCAGTTGCAGCATTACAACTCTACTAGCTACTGCTATAAGTACAATTTCACTCTAATACAATAGCTCAAATATCTCTGGAACACAAGATTGGTTTCTCCAGTAGCTTAAAAAAAATGCCTGACTGTGTAAAGCTAATATTGAACTTCTACTCTCACAGCCTTCTTTAAGACCATAATAGCTAGACATTAATTATTTATTTACTGTGCTACTAAGTGCAGTTTCGTTCTAATGTAATGATCCAGTTAACAACTCTGGAACATGAGATGGGTTCCTCGTGTGACACAGCTATAAGCGAGGTCAGACTAGGCTGATATTGAGCTATTAGCTATTGTCACAGGCACTGTTAGTGGATAAACAACACATGAGAATGCGGAGTAATGAATATTTCTGGGCTTCTATAGGTGGTCATGTGACTTGTAGATTTGAGGTGCAGTGATGATTGTGGGCAGTTAGATGTAACCACAACAACCTGGAGTACACTAATTAGCATTTGATGAATATAATTAATTCATCTGATTAATAATAGGTTAAAAACATTAATAACTAGTGGTGTGCTTGAGCACAAATGGCGAGCGAGCCTGCCTTGTTAGGTTGCATTCAATATTGTTATAAGATCATGATGAGTTATTCTATATGTAGTAGTTAACGCAAATAAATACAGAACTACTTTCTTACCTTTTTCCTGAGTAGTGATAAGTCTGTAGTATCAAATTTAAGCCATTCTGACAACTTCTATCAGTAACTCTTGAACAAGCTCTCATCAGCTACAAAAAAATAATAATAAGGCCGGAGTTATTCTTGTAATTTTAACTAACAAATATGGAATTATGTATATCTCAGCTTCCCCTGAGTTGTGGTAGATTCTGTAGAGGCCATTCTGACTACCAGTGGCTCTAGACAACCAACAAGCCAAGCAGCACTTAGCAGCTTAAAAAAACGACGAGGTCCCCCCCCCCCCCCATTATGCCTGGTAAAGGGTCTTCAATGTCATAGTAACCGGTGGCAGCAACTTTTTGTGACTTGAAAAACAAGCGTTTTTGCAGGAATTCTCTCACAATTTTGAGCCTAATTAAAAGCTGTAGTATCAGAAGAAAGTGGGGTCAAGCCTAAAAAGCCATGTTTTTTGGGGGGGAAAAACGGCACCCACGCGTGCGTTTAAAAGGGCACACGTACCATCCATACATATATAACATATACCCGATTTTGCATTATCCACCCCTAATACTGTCTCGCTCGCCAATTAACCACCAGCTGCTTTGTGTTGCAAGCCTTAATATTATTATTATTATTATTATTATTATTATTATTTACATCATCATCATCATCATCATTATTATGTTATTATTAGTTTTGTTGTTCTTGTTATTATTATTGTTGTTATTGTTTGATTTTTTTTGTAAAGTTTACCATCAAATCACCGAAACCTGTATAGAGTCATTGCAGAACAGTATTGATGGCATTCTATTTATAGAAACTGGAGACAGGTCCAATGCAAATCCTTAATTTGGAAGAGATCCCCTGTTTATGATTATACACTTACTGTATCCATGGGAGACGCGCCTATGATTTTAAGAAATAAGCAGTAATTCCACTGATGCAGGTGACAGTTCTAGGAGGGACGACTCTGGATGAGCTCTGTGAGTGGCTAGAGGAGCGCGGGCTAGCTCTGCCAGTTTTGCCCGCCATCTTGGAGCAGACTATTGCTGGAGCCATTAGTACGGGTGAGTAGTGTTTGCATTTGTACTAAAACTCTGTCATTACGACACTGGTACGACACACTGGTACGACACACTGGTACGACACTGGTACGACACACTGGTACAACACACTGGTACGACACACTGGTACGACACACTGGTACGACAAACTGGTACGACACTGGTACGACACACTGGTACGACACACTGGTACGACACACTGGTACGACACACTGGTACGACACACTGGTACGACACACTGGTACGACACACTGGTACGACACACTGGTACAACACACTGGTACGACACACTGGTACGACACACTGGTACGACACACTGGTACAACACACTGGTACGACACACTGGTACGACACACTGGTACGACACACTGGTACGACACACTGGTACGACACACTGGTACGACACACTGGTACGACACACTGGTACGACACACTGGTACGACACACTGG
>WLWD01006228.1_pt1:10000-98692 | contig 98692 bp, 70 predicted proteins | sample 6712731 | NCBI WGS metagenome assembly WLWD01 (sample SAMN12718690, study PRJNA576275) | sponge metagenome | isolation source: marine sponge | host: Mycale hentscheli | place: New Zealand: South Island, Marlborough, Capsize Point | collected 2014-11-01
GGTTACTATGGCATTGAATCCCCTTTACCGTATATGCGTAATTTAACAACTCGACTTTATTTTAGTAGTTTGAATAACAATAGTGTAGTTTAAGGCTCGCTCGCCATTTGTGCTCAAGCACACCACTAGTTATTGCTGTTGTTGTTAGTTTTTTATTAGTATTATAATAATAACAATAATTATTGCCTGTTGTTGTTATAATAATAATAATTATTATTATTATTATTATTATTATTATATTCTGTGGAATAATTTTATAGATACGATTTGTAAGTTCAGATGATATTTGGATGAGTCTAAACTACCAAAGAAACAGCTGTCACCTCACAACCATTCTGTACGACCCGGGCAGACATGTGATGGAAGGTTACTTTGACGCCATCTTTGACTCCTTGCTGGCAGCTGGCATGTCCCCTCGGGCTCATTTGGCCAAGTACCTAAGCCACACCTCCCTTGAGAGAGACTACCCTCGTTTCCACGAGTTCCAGGATATCAGGAGAAAAATGGATCCACAGAGGATGTTCGTGAATGACATGCTTGGCAATTATATTTGAAAGTATTTAGGTCAAAAGTTAATCATTTTTTTATTATATTGAACTTTGTTATGAGTTAATATTAGGGGGAAAATTATAATTAAACTAGTGGTGCGCTCGAATAGCGCAAATGCATGGCGAGTGAGCAGACTCTTTTTACAGAAAAATAGGACAGAAATTACATCTAACTGTAGTGCACAGTGTAACCCTTTTCATTCTTCATTCACCTAGTCGGCGAGCGAGCGTAGCGAGCGAGACACTTACAGGGGTAACATAATCGAAAATCGGGGATGTTTGTTTATTTATTTATTTATTTGTATATATGTTTGGACGTACGTATGTCATTTTGTACTTTGACCCTCGCATTTTTGTGTTAGTTATGTGGTCGACCCATCCCAAATTGCACTAAACAGAATCCTCTGGTTTATCGATCAGTACCCGTATCACCCTAGAAATTGAATTGTTTACCGTTTTGAATTCTTTTGCGGGTGCAGTTAAAACTTGAAAACTTAAGGGACTTCCATTTCTATTCGAGTTAGTGGCGGTGGTAAGTCAATGCGCTCTTTGTCATGGTTATAAGCTGTGCGCAACAGTATTTACTTGAAAATACATTGTCCACTACTACCGCGAAGGTAAGTCTGTGTAGGTGCATGTCCAGTTGTGTCAAAGCATTGTGTGTTGTTACAACCACTACTTAGCTAAAGAATATCACAAAGAAAACTTTTAAATAACGTGTATTGTTTTGTTGTTGTTTTTTTCCTTCAATTCAAGCAGTTGCAGAGAGTTGTTACTATGGCACTGAAATCCCTTTACCGTGTATGCGAAATTAAAAAACTGCACCTTATTTTCAGTAGCTTCAGTGATCATTCATATAAAAATAGTATAGTCTTTAGGCTCGCTTGCCATTTGTGCTCAAGCACATCACCAGTTTATTTATTTATATATATGTTTGGACGCATGTATGTCATTTTGTACTTTGACCCTCCGTATTTTTGTGCTCGCTCGGCGTTCGACCCCGTCCCAAACTTCACTAAACAGAATCCTCTGGTTTAGCGACCATTACCCGTATCACCTTAGAAATTGAATTGTTTACCGCTTTGAATTGTTTTGCGGGTGCAGTTAAAACTCAAAAACTTATGGGAGCTCCATTTCTATTCGAGTTAGTGGCGGTGGTAAGTTAATACACTATTTGTCACAGTTATAAGCCCTACTCAACAGCATTTACTTGACAATTCATTGTCCACTAGACTAACCACGAAGGTAAGTCTTGCGTAGGTATGTTCAGTTGTGTGAAAGTATTGTGCATTACAACTACTATTAAGAATATCACAAAGAAAATTTAAATAACGTGACTTGATTTTGTTGCTTCTTTTTCAATTCAAACAGTTGAGGGGAGTGGTTACTATGGCATTGAAACCCCTTTACCGTATATGCGTAATTTAACAACTCGACTTTATTTTAGTAGTTTGAATAACAATAGTGTAGTTTAAGGCTCGCTCGCCATTTGTGCTCAAGCACACCACTAGTAAATATATAAGTATAGGTAAAGATGATTTATGAAGGAAATCGCTAAATAATAGCAATGATTAGGCATGAAGAGTTAACAATAACAGAATTACCTGAATAAACTTCGAAAGCAGTGGCAAAGAAGCGCAGCTTGACAAAGACTTCACAATTGTTTCAAGAAGAGTGTAGCTATAAACTTTTTGGTTGAAACAAAGTTGCGTAAGGCAGTGCAGCAGGATTACTGGAACTGTGAACGCTTTACCTAACTTACGTAATTAGAAGCGCGGGCGAAATATTTTGACGTACGCATACATACCTATATACAATAATATCTGAAATCTCAATTGAACACGACTGAGAGTCAGCTTCGCTCGCTTCCGGCTCGCTCGCTGAATTACTCATTGTTTATTTTCAATTATTATTATTTTTTTTTTTTTGTAACTTCATAACTTTATTTATTGTTATTATCTTTAACAAGAAGAAAAATCAAATAAACAGCTTTGAAAATGTGAAGGTGGTATTGTAGAAAACACTGTGACGGTGTGGTCAAACAGTTCCACTGGAGGTATTTATAAAGTGACTGATACTTCAGCAGTCCTTATGCTTGAATATGATTGTATCCTATAGAAAATATATGTATGATCAACAGGCTATACTGTAATGTACAAAAAAAAGCAACAGTATTGACTTACGTTTTCTTCCACGTCTTGATCGACAAGATTGAAGTCTAGTTTCAAGTTGGATACAGTTCCACTTTGCTTCTGGAGCAGGACTTCGTAGTCATTATCTGTGCCACCCGTATCCCAAACATCATTCAATATGAAGACCCTTTACCAACCTGTGCTTACCGTTCACGTCATTTGGGTCGAGGAAACCAGGAAAGTTGTGCTCCAGGTTATTGCATCTCACAGTCCGAGTGGGCACACAAGGAGACAGCTGGAGGGAAAAAGAGAAGAAAAAAAAAAACAAGTGTTAACTTTAGCCTCCTACAGAATATGCATAAGAAATAGATTGATGACAAATGCAATTCTTGAAATAACTGGTCATTTTGAGTTAATGTTTGGTTATGCCCCTGTCATTAGCATATTTGCTATGATTAATTTTAAGCATTTGATTTACTTTATACACACACACACACACACACACACACACACACACACACACACACACACACACACACACAGTGGTCTGGTGGTACATAGTACACAATTCCAATTGTAATTAGTCCTTTACCAGGATGCTCCATAATTAAAATCTAAGTGAACATAAACGTATCACACTTGGTTATTTGGCTAAAAGCACATTACTGCTGTATTTAGATATGGCTTTTAGAATTCAGGAAAATGCCAATCATCTATGAAGACTCAGTGTAAGCATTCAAAACCTTTTAATGCCCTGTTGATAGTATTATCTCTACCACTTACAAGCCCCAAGTTCTACAAGACTGCAAGTAAGCAGTGGACGTGATTGGGGGGGAAGAGAGAGGAGGGGATTTGAATCAGAACTATGTTCTAATTCAATCACACATTTCCCATCATAGGGGTAGGTAAAGGCTGGGTTTTATAGAGACTATGGCAATGCTGGGATTCCCTCCCCCCACCCCATACTTCGTTCACCCTCCATACTTTTTTCCCTGACAAAACATTTTAAGAAAAAAATTAAAAAGATATATGAAAAATCACAGCCTTACTGTCCTGTTAGTTTGTTTAAAATGTAAATACTTCTTTTCTACATAGTTGAGGTGCATAATTCATAATAGTTTGTCCTGTTTTCATCTGTATGACTTCAATATTTTCATTTGGCTAAACTGACTGTACCCCCCCCCCCCCCCCCCCCACACACACACACCTGTATAAATCACCTCTAGAGCCAAAGGAACCTAAAATTGTAAATGATGCTCCCAGGTGAGCGGTTTTCCTCAGATGTCTCATGAAAGCTTGCAGCGTTTCTTTTAATCCTCGTAGTGCAGCCACGCCCTTTTCTCCCCAGAGCAGCTCAGGTATATAGTGAAGACCCTTTACCGATCATTGACCGTCAATGCGTGGGTATAAATTCTCCAGTTTTCGCGTATTTTGTGCGCGGTGGTGTGAGTTGTAGGAGGCTGATGATGTCGATAAAGGAGGTCAGGCTCTACGAGCCCCCAAGAACAAGAGAGATGTCATTGAGATGAAGTAATTTACCAAAGATTTTTAGTGGTAGTGATTTAGTGTGGGTGAACTAGTGTGATTGTAATTTATGGTGTGCGCTATTTGTATAATGTTTGAGTTTAACTTTGGGTAGCTGTAACTTTTTAATGACCAGTTTTGAAAGAAAGTATTGATTGAAATTTGTCAATAGTAAGTTTAGGTATTAGTATCTAGCAGCAGTAAAGAGAAGCCTCAGCATCATAGATGCAGCCCCCAGAAAATATGCTGAATAAATCTGCTGGGATGTTGGTTCTAATCTTTAAGATAGCTTGGCAGTCATTATGTAGTGGTAGGCAGTAGCTAGCTACTTTGTCTAAATTGCGAATGCAGATTTTATCTGGAACTTGCATGTAGTGATCAGGCAACTGACAACTGAAAGTCCTCACTGTTTCGAGGCTGCCCTTAATGTTACTTCAATGGTCCCTTTTTAGTAATTATAATGTAGCTGATTTAAGCAAATTGTTTCGGGGTGGGGAGGAACTTTCGCTTGGGGTGGGAAATCCCAGGTTTCCCTCCCTCTATAAAACCCTAACCTTAGTCAAGGTACGTTAAATATTGGGTATTTTATAGATTCACTGCTGACAAACAGAGATAGAGCTGCAGACACAGATTGTATTGCATGACATAACTAACATTGGGCAATGCGAGTACCGAGACATTGATAAGGAGTTACTATTGTGCTAAAAGTACTCGGTCACATTTTGGCACACGTTCATATTTACTCAAGTCAGGAGTGTTTGATGACCTTATGCATGCAAGCACATGTTTGGACTATATTTAGAATCAGGAGTCTAACACATCTTGAGGTTACTTTCATTAACTTTTTTCCCCATCTCTATTTTCAGGCTGTTGGGAGTTCCACCGTGCTATCCGCAGCATTGATGGAGCTATGAGGACACTGGAACTTATGAATATAGAAACCGAATAGGTCTGGCTTTACTCCTCTACAGTGCACCTCCACTGGACAGTTGACACTGTGGAATAGCTTTGGGATAGAGCCCCCAAATGATTCTAGTAACAGCAGATAGCTACATGCTGCACTTCTATATTAACGGGTGAGATTCCATTTTTCTAGTTAGTAGAGTATCCCCACACACTTTGTGCTTGGATTTTGTAGCTGATATTTGAATTGTAAACAGAGTTAGCGTGATGATCACTTTTAATGTTAGAGTGGAGAGGCTATATACATTAGTGACCATTGGTTGGAAAACTGTGCATCATGTGGCACAAAAAATTGAAAGCTCATTTAGTATCAGATTTATAACATGTCTATTGACAAGATACCCTATACCAATATATTGAAATGTCACCTCTTTTAGGATTGGTGACCTTTACCAAATGCCATTATGACAAGACTCCTTGTGTTATATGATTAGCCTAGTAGCTAACTACGATCGATACACCTTTAATAGTGCCTAGCACAGGACTGTCAACTCTCACTCCAACAATAACTGTTTAAATACTTTATGCTTGTCAGATACCTAACGTGTGATTGCTGACTAAATGTGAGTCCTGGTGAATGGGCCTGTTATTGGAATTAGGAACCCTTTACCAAGTTCTAGACTGGGTTACCGTATTTGACATACTTTACGGTTGACCAATGCTTGTGACACAACCTCAATCTTTTCCAAGGCTCTATTTAGATTAGGAATTCTTTACCAAATACAATGTGGTGACAAGGTACCCTTTACCATGAAATTGGTTGATGTAGGATTGGGAACCCTTTACCAAGTACTTGTGTTATCTTATTGTGACAACACACCCATTACCATCTATTTGGTTGACCAGGTTCAAGTACCTGTTTAGATGAGGAACCCTTTACCATATATCTGATTTACGTTGTTGTGACAAGACACTCTTTACCGAGCAGATGTGTTCTAGAAGATTCATAGGGAGTGCTTTCTTATTTTCCTAAACATTACTTTTTTTAAAATTAATAAATGTTATTCTCTGTATTAAATTAGAATGATGTGGGGTTGTGGGCAAAATTCTAGTAACTTTTACGGCTATCCAATTTAGCGTAAACTCTATAATTATGGAGCTAGATTAACAGCAGTAATTTGTTGTAAGCTATAGTTTGATGGATTGAATGAAATAAGCAGCTTGATAGACAGTGTAGGCAGTAATTGGCAGCCTATACTATCATACAGCACTTGCTTGATAAGTATACAGTTCTGTTTCTGATCCCACTGAATCCCTATAAAATGACTTCAGTGAACCTTTACTTATTAAAGTTTTCTGATTCCACTTGGTAAAGTCTGTGTTATATACACTTTATAGACATAGACGTTTTTATAAAGGTTTATATTATAGGCACTTAGGTAAACAATTTCTGATCCTGCAAGACCTTGGAAAGATCTGTATCATAGACATTTTATATAGGTAAAGTGTCACCGGCACTTCATAAAGGTCTGTTTCATGGGCACTTTATATTGGTAAAGGATCCTTGCTTAAGCTATATTTGAAGATGACTTGATCCTCATAAGCTTGATATATGATTAATAGTTCCTTATATTATTGGAGAGAATGCAAACACTTTGTGTGTGAGTGTATGGTGGGGAGGAGAGAGAAATATTTTAGTGTATTCTTAGCTATTACATGAAGTGTGCAGTAAGACTGGTAGGGAACTGAACAGTCAGTTTGTACACAAATGGGTATCAATACAAAAGACACTTAATAGAATGTTTCCAATCATATAGTATTGATAAGATCCTAATAGGTTAAATGAGAGTGTGAGTGAACTTCATAAAGACTTCAAGAGAAGTGTGGGAATGGACATGACCTGAGTGTCAAATGCTATTATGTCCATGTAGTTATAATAAACAAAGTTGGGTCCTTGCTGTCTTCTAAACATTACTATTGTTGTTGTCATCATTTTTATATAAGTGCAATAAAATTTTTATTGGAATTTTATTTAAATTTACTTGATGCTGAGTTTGGGAAAAGGTGTATTAGTAGATAATAACACTTTCCCATTTTACCTAATAGGCTATTAGCCACAACCAATATTAGTAACTTTTATTAATAAAGTCATTTCCTTTTTGTTTATTGAATTAGCGTAAGTCCTCGAATATCAACCGACATATATTATCGCCTCCCTCGTATTGCATTATCGTCCGGCCACCATTGAGTGAAGTTAGCTAAAACACACGCGTGCCACAAAAAGGCGCCATTAATTCTAATTAATACTCATCGTCTTATCTAAGTAAGAAGCTGCTTTTGTTAATGTTGTCTGGTGGAAGTTAGTTGCTGTTCTGTAGCGGTCAGCGTCTCTGCAAAACTCCTGGAACTGTGTGCTGCATAAGTATTGGATAGTCTTTTAACGGTATGTGTAAGTTAGCGTAGGGATGGCAAATTAGAGGTAGGAAGTAGCTAGCCACAAATTGACCAGGTTCTTAATTCACTTAGCCCCACATGCTATTGAGTATTCACGTGATATTGTCCATGTGGACATGCTTTAGTAGTCGTCTAGTTTCTTTTGATGGGTTCAAAAGAATCTCGTCCAGATAATCGTGAAGCTAGCAAGATATATTTGGATAATGATGTATGGGGTCGTTCATATAGAAGGTATTGCTCACTCATCAGTTGGAATTTTTAACTGAGCCTAAGGATTGTGATTATTGCAGGATAGTGAGAAATATCAGCGTTAAAACAAAATATATGTGTAAAACCTGTCACCTTACCTTTTGCTTTACTAAAGATAGAAACGATTTCAAAGACTGGCATTCACATACGCGTGATCACTGCCGTGGTTATTCGTAGGTATGTACCTAGCTAGTTATGTTGTGATGTAACTGTAGTTACTGGACTTGAGTATGATTTTTTACCTATGGGTGGGTGATAGGAAAACAGGCTATAACCTTTACCTAACGTTATGCCATGCATGGAAAAGCTCAATGCACATTTTTGTTCACATTGTTATATTGTGGTACTGGTGAAGTTAAAATTCATTGTTACTCTTGCTTTGAATTTTGCACATGCAGACATTTGCAAACTCAATTTGAATGTTCACACAGTGAAATACTTGCGCACAGACTTCAACAAATGTTAACTTAGTTATCTGCATGCTTGCCACGATTTTGGTGGCAAACCGAGAATGAAAATGGGTATTGTAGTGACATGTATATACTTTGTGGCAAACGTTTGAATCAAGTAAAGCAAACTAGAAAAGTGCTATGTAGTGTGAAGTGGTAAGAAGAGCCAGTTTGGTTGGATGGTGAATGTATTTTATCGTCAATACTGAGTACAGCAAGTTAATTTTAAGAAAGAGTATGGTTAGGAATATTTTCTATTGAGGGGGAGGGGGAGGACTTTCGCTAGGGTACATATATTTCCCTCTATGAAATGCTATTGAGTGATCAGTCGTAGCTTTACCTTTTAGTTGAAAGTTTGTATAAAAGTCTATTCCGAAACTGCTATATCTATTGATATGGTGATCTATTTTAGTTGAACTAGACTGTTTACCCGGCACAGTAAATGGGCTGGCTATTTTGTGTGAACTCAGAAATTTTGATTTAACTTGACTTATAAAGCAAATTGACTTGCACCTTTTTGTATTACTTTAGATAGTCAGAGTTTTATCCAGGATTTTGGCTGGAGTGGGGAGACTTTTAGTGTTCAGCCACACTCATGTTTGTAGCTAATATATGATACACACAAACAATATTCACTTCACACTGATTATTGTGTGGTCCTATGCACTAAATGGTTAACTTCAGGTGGGAGCATTGGGGGAAATTTTTAATCAAATTAATGAAAAAAAATTCTGAGAGGGTAAACTTAGCTGGGGGATAGAGATTCAAGAGACTGCCCCTCTCTGTGAAACTGTGATGTAGGGTAAACTTAGCTGGGGGATAGAGATTCAAGAGACTGCCCCTCTCTGTGAAACTGTGATGTAGGGTAAACTTAGCTGGGGGATAGAGATTCAAGAGACTGCCCCTCTCTGTGAAACTGTGATGTAGGGTAAACTTAGCTGGGGGATAGAGATTCAAGAGACTGCCCCTCTCTGTGAAACTGTGATGTAGGGTAAACTTAGCTGGGGGATAGAGATTCAAGAGACTGCCCCTCTCTGTGAAACTGTGATGTTTAGATATTTCCTCTTACTATGCTTGTGTCTAAGTTGATTGATTTTATTTTTATTTTTATTTTTTTAGAATGGCCAATAAGAAATACAAAGGATTCAGGCGACGACAACTTCAATCTAGGTCAAGCCCATCCACACAGGTCAACTGAAACAGCAAAAGAAAAAAAAAGGTCAGATGATCAGATGGTGGGAGCTATTCAGGCTGTTATAAATGATGGGCTTTCAAATGAATCAAGCAGCTGATAACTACCAGGTTCCTCGTAGTACTCTTAAGGACAGACTTAGTGGAAGAGTGACACATGGCGTCAACCCCGGTCCAAAGCCATACTTGACAAAAGATGAAGAGCAAGGTCTTGCAGATTATCTTATAAGTGCTGCTAACATTGGGTATGGAAAGACTTGTAGAGATGTCCTTTGCTTAGTTGAGATATACCTTCGGCAAAAAGGGTCTCTGAAAGCACTTTCAGTCAGTAGGGGCTGGTGGCATAATTTTATGAAACGTAACTCATCCCTTCGACTTCGCATGGGTGATTCTACGGCTGGAGTAAGGATGGATGCCATGAATGAAGAAAACATGAAAAATTACTTCGAATTGCTGAAGAAAACACTGGATGACCATGGTTTTGAAAAGCACCCTGAATCTGTCTATAACCATGGATGAAACAGGTATGCCTCTTTGTCCTCCTCCACCTAGAATAGTAGCAAAAAAGGGACAGAAAAAGGTTCGCTATCGTACATCAGGCCAGAAGTCACAAGTAACAGTGATTGGATGTGGTAGCACTACAGGACAAGTCATACCACCCTTCATTATTTTTTCTGGAAAACAAATAAATGTATTATGGACTCTGAATGGTGTGAATGGTTCGCGTTTTGCTGTTAGTGACAATGGCTGGATAGATCAAGAATTGTTCAAGTTCTGGCTCAGTGATCATTTTCTACCCAATGCATCGTCTGGACGCCCACTTCTCCTATTGCTTGATGGACACAGTTCCCATTTTGAGCCATGTACAATTCAGCATGCTCGTGACTGTGGTGTAGTCATGCTATGCTTGCCACCACATACTACACACGAATGTCAACCCTTTGATACAAGCTTCTTTCGCTCACTCAAGTCTCACTGGCAAGATTTTTGTCATAGATTTTATCAGACTAATCCTGGTAAAGTGATTACCAAGTTAAATTTCAATTTAGTGTTTAAACCAGCCTGGGAGAGTGCTGCAACTCCTGCAAATCTTGTTAATGGCTTCAAGAAATGTGGCATATATCCCTTCGATCCATCTGCAATATCGATTGTCTCTCATACAGGTGAGTCTGTACATTTGAACTTAAAATACAAATGAACCAGAAGTTGTTGAGGCTGTGAATGTCTGTAATCAATCAGCACATTGCCAACCCTCCCCCACTCCCCCCCCAAGCTAAATCTATACAATTCACCTTATTTTACGCACTTCAGCTAAACATTTGGCTTTAATTAAATGCCTGAAGGTAACATGTATCACATTATAGCGAATATTAGTGAGCAATGTATCAATTTCTGCTAATATTAAAACTTGTGAACAAAATAAATTGAACCCCATATGAAGCTTGTACCTTAACCTGAAATGCTAAAATATATACCTGTCTAATACTCCATAACAAATTGTCAATATATTTCCAAATTTGGGTATGGTTTCAAGGATAAGGTCAATTCTAATTCCTGTTGCTACTGTGATATTTCCTTTTTTTATCATGCTTTATTTTGTGTCACTTTTTTTCAGGCTGCCATAGCATTAGCTCATGGGTAGTTGGCTTTACCTTATGTATTGTACGCTAAATTTATATTTTAAAGAAGGAAGAAACCTGACATTTTAACTCTCTAAATGAAAGCCTGTCTGTGGTAAGGATTTTATTATTTGGTACTAGTTAAGGACAACTAAAGTTTGTACACAGTGTACTTGTTGAATATTATGGTACTCATAACTAAATGTTTTGACCTAGTCTACTGGAGAAGTGGATTTGATCAGTATGCTGTTAAATTGATTATATTTTTTCCTTAGGTGATGGACCACTTACTACCAGTGTGTCTATCGAATGTGAGGCAAATGACCATAGTAATGATCAAAGGAGCATTACAGGACATTGTGAATAAGATTTAGTTGCTGATCAGTCAGCTGGTACCTCAACAACCTTCACCCTTGAAGAGGAACTTCTTTTTGCTCAACATTTGGAAGAAGGATATGACTTGGTTGATCCTAAGTACACAGAATGGCTCAAATACAATGTTCCAGAACACCACAATTCCCTGGCTGTAACAACACTCGCTGAATTGCCTACTCAAATTGCAGTCACCACACATTCAGGATCCACTTCTCATGACACAGCAGATGTCTTAGCAGGTACCACACCCCTGGGATCAAGTTCACACGTCACAACAGATGTGTAGCAGGTACCACACCCCTGGGATCAAGTTCACACGTCACAACAGATGTCTTAGCAGGTACCACACCCCTGGGATCAAGTTCACACGTCACAACAGATGTCGTAGCAGGTACCACACCCCTGGGATCAAGTTCGCACGTCACAGCAGATGTCTTAGCAGGTACCACACCCCTGGGATCAAGTTTGCTCTTCACAGCAGATGTCAGCAGAAGGCAGATCGCATTTTTGTTAATCCCAGATAATTCGAGAGAATGATATAAGTAGCTATAGTAACTTAGGCAGAGCTATGATTTTTCATTTGCATACAATGTTACCTATGTTATCATGTGAGACTGTCTACGATAAAATTGAGCTCAATGCAGCACACGTAAATGTTGGGGGATAATAATTAATTGAATCCAATAAGCCTACCAAGGGGAATTTGATTAGGTCATATATTGTGAACGGCTAAGGCAATCAAACTCGATGCTGATAAAATGAGTTAGTTCAAAAACAGTTTATTTTTTATGGAGGCCGCGTTGTGCCCTATTTTCCTGTAAATGGTTTCATATAGAAAAAAGTTTGTCTCAACTGTCCCCAAACTAAGTGCTGTCTAATGAACAATAGAACTTCAAATCTATGGACTGACTATAAACAAAAAAAACAACAACAGGAAACAAAATTCACTCATTTGTCTTTGTAACTGATATTTCAGGGTTCAAACTTTTCAAGTTACGCCTCCATTTCAGTTTGACTCCTGCCATTCTACTAAAATATCCTTCAATATTTGTGGTAGTAATAATTTGTGACCGTCTACAGGAAAACCGGGCACAACGCGGTGTGCGTAAATATCGAGAAAAGATCGATCGATTTCTTAAAAATGTATTGTTTCAAGCCGACGGAAGGGAACGGTTAGTTCTATTATAGTGGGAACGACTTAAGCTACGATGATAAACTTGGAGAGCTCAATATCTGGACGCCGACAACTCTGTAAGTGCAAAAAAAATTTTTTCGAAGGGTGCCGCGTTGTGCCCGGTTTTCCTGTAGACAATCACATTTATTTTTTTATTTTTTTTTTTGGGGGGGGGGTGGGGGGAAATTTCACTTTACATGCCTAATTTGTATTTGTGATGTTACATACCTGTATTGTTTAACTTTCTAGGTACCACACCCACTAGATCACCTCCAATCAGAGTCACTGCACAACGTGGATTATTGATTCCTGGTGCAGTCACCACATGTACTGGAGTTGCGGTTACCATGCCGGTTCCATGGTCTCCTTCAGTTGCAAATTCGAGTACTGTATCACTCACCAAAGTTACACCTCCTGTTGCTTCCTCAAATTTACGTTCACCATTCACCAATCTATTGAATTTACCTGTGGTAAGGGATGTTACTACGATATCATCAAAGACGGGTTCAGCACGTGTTCTCACTAGCGATGAGTGTTGGTCACTTTATAAAGTGAAGGAAGAGAAAAAGAAGTGTGAAGCTGAGAAGGAAAAACGAAAACAGGAAAGAGAAAGGGAAAAAAGGGAAAAAGAAATAGAACAAAGAAGAAAGGCTGAGGAAAGAATTCGACGAACTGAGGAGAGAAGCGAAAGCAGGCAGAGGAGGAGAAAGAAAAGAAGCATAAGCAGGCAGAGGAGGAGAAAGCTAAGAAAAAATTACAACACAAAGCTGTGACAGGCAAGAAACGCTCTCGAGCGAGCGAGACAGTATTAGGGGTGGATAATGCAAAATCTGGTATATGTTATTGGCGAGCGAGCGAGACACTTACAGGGGTAACACAATTGAAAATCGGGGATGTTTGTTTATAGTTTGGACGTACGTATGTAATTTTGTACTTTGACCCTCGCGTTTTTGTGTTAGTTATGTGGTCGACCCCGTCCCAAATTGCACTAAACAGAATCCTCCGGTTTATCGATCAGTACCCGTATCACCCTAGAAATTGAATTGTTTACCGTTTTGAATTCTTTTGTGGGAGCAATTAAAACTAAGGGACTTCCATTTCTATTCGAGTTAGTGGCGGTGGTAAGTCAATGCGCTCTTTGTCATGGTTATAAGCCGTGCGCAACAGTATTTACTTGAAAATACATTGTCCACTTGACTACCGCGAAGGTAAGTCTGTGTAGGTGCATGTCCAGTTGTGTCAAAGCATTGTGCAACAGTATTTACTTGAAAATACATTGTCCACTTGACTACCGCGAAGGTAAGTCTGTGTAGGTGCATGTCCAGTTGTGTCAAAGCATTGTGTGTTACAACCACTACTTAGCTAAAGAATATCACAAAGAAAACGTTTAAATAACGTGTGTTGTTTTGTTGTTGTTTTTTTCCTTCAATTCAAGCAGTTGCAGAGAGTTGTTACTATGGCACTGAAATCCCTTTACCGTGTATGCGAAATTTAAAAACTGGACCTTATTTTCAGTAGCTTCAGTGTTAGAAGTCAAAATCATTCATATAAAAATAGTATAGTCTTTAGGCTCGCTCGCCATTTGTGCTCAAGCACATCACTAGTATGTATATACATGTATATATGCATGTATGTATGGATTGTACGTATGCCCTTTAAACGCGCAGGGGGAACTTTTTTCTTCAAAAAACACGGCTTTTTAGGCTTGACCCCAGTTTATTCTGAAACTACAGCATTAAGCAAGCCTTACTTTATACTTAAGCTCCAAAGTGTGAGAAAATTCCTGCGAAAATGCTTGCTTTTCAAGAAACAAAAAGTCGACCGGTTACTATGGCATTGAAGACCCTTTACCAGATTTAAATTCAAAACTTGTAAGTGCGGCTTGTTAGTTGTCAAGAGCCACCTGTAGTCAGTACTAAGAGAGCTATCACTACTTCTGAAAAGCGTATGTAAGCACATAAAGTATTTTAGCTAAATATGCAAAAATAACTCTGGCCTTTCTTTTTTATAGCTAAGAGCTTGTTGTCAACAGTGACTGGTAAATTCAAATAGTCAGAATGACTCAAATTTGGTACTACAAAAGTTACTACTGCTCAAGAAAATGAGGAAAGAAAGTAATTTTGTATTTGTGTGCTAAAATTGATTGTCTTTTGTTTTTGTAGGTGAGAGCTTGTTGTCAAGAATTCAAGGTAATTCAGATGGTCTAAGTAACTTCAATTTGATACTACAGAAGTTATCAATACTCAAGAATGAGGTAAGTAGTAATTCCATATATTTGTTGGCTAAAATTACAAATAATAACACTGGTTGTTGTTTTTATCGTAACTGAGAGCTTGTTCAAGAGTTACTGGTGATTGAGATTATCAGAATGGTTGATGTTTGATACTACAAAAGTTACCATTAATCAGGTAAGAGAGTGATTTTGTATTTGTTTGCTGAAATCAAATGTCATAACTGCTATTATAGTGTTTGCATGAAGTAAGCTAAAAATAGTAACATTTTATGTTACCTAACTATCAGGCTTGCTCGCCATTTGTGCTCAAGCACACCACTAGTAGTATATATATATATGTATGTATGGTATGTATGCCTCTCAAACACGCACGCGGGGGGCTTTTTTCTTCTAAAAACATGGCTTTTCAGGCTTGACCCCAGTTTCTTGGGATACTATGACATTAACCAAGTCTTACTTTAAACTTGGGCTCAAAATTGTGAGAGAATTCCTGCGTAAACGCTCGTTTTTTAAGTTACAAACAGTTGCTGTGATCTGTTACTAAGGCATTGAAGACCCTTTACCAGACTTGATTTTCAAAACTTCCGCCGTTTTGGGAGGCTACGAAGTGCCAATTGTTTGTTGTCAAGACCCACCAGTAGTCAGAATGCCTTAATATCAATGCTAAGGAGGCTACCAATACCCGGAGGAAGCTGAGGTAAATACGTAATTCCATATTTGTTAGCTAATATTACAAAAATAACTCTGGCCATTCTTTTTTGTATCTGAGAACTTGTTGTCAAGAGTGACTGGTAAATTCAGATAGTCAGAATGGCTACTACAGAAGTTACCACTAAAGAATATGAGGTAAGAAGGTAATTTTGTATTTGATTGCTAAAATTAATGTCTTTTGTTTTTGTAGCTTTGAACTTGTTGTCAAGAATTACAAGTAATTCAGATAGTCAGAATGGCTTCAATTTGATACTACAGAAAGTACCAATACTCAGGTAAGTAGTAACTCCATATTTGTTGTCTGAATTACAAAAATAACACTGGCCTATTTTTTTTGTAGCTGAGAGCTTGTTCAAGAGTTACTGGTAATTGATGTAGTCAGAATGGCTTACGTTTGATAATACAGAGGTTACCATTACTCATGTAAGAAAGTAATTTTGTATTTCTATGCTAAAATTAATGTTCAACTGCTATTATACTACTGTTTTTAATTGAACTAAGTTTAATATAAATTATGTAGTAGCAATACTGCAGTTTATGTACCTAACTCGAGGCTCGCTCGCCATTTGTGCTTAAGCACATCATTAGTTGGCGAACGAGCGAAGCGAGCGAGACAGTATTAGGGATGGATAATGCAAAATCAGGTATATGTTATATGTATATATGTATGTATGGATGATACGTATGCCCCCCTTAAACGTGCGCGGGGAACTTTTTTCTCCAGAAAACACGTCTTTTTAGGCTTGACCCCAGTTTATTCTGAAACTACAGCACTAAGCAAGCCTTACTATAAACTTAAGCTCTGAAGTGTGAGAAAATTCCGGCGAAAACGCTTAAAGTTGATTCGACCGGTTACTATGGCATTGAAGACCCTTTTTCCAGACTTAATTTCAAAACTTCGCCGTTTTAGGGGGGATACGAAGTGCTGATTGTTGGTTGTCTAGAGCCATTGGTAGTCAGAATACCGTAATATTAATGCTAAGGAACCTACTACTACTCGAGGGAAGCTGAGGTAAGTACGTAATTCCATATTTGTTAGCTAAATATACAAAAATAACTCTGGCCTTTCTTTTATGTAGCTAAGAGCTTGTTGTCAACAGTGACTGGTACTTTCAAATAGTAAGAATGGCTTCAATTTGATACTACTATGGAAGTTACCACTGTTCAAGAAAATGAGGTAAGAAAGTAATTTTGTATTTGTGTGCTAAAATTGATTGTCTTTTGTTTTTGTAGCTGAGAGTTTGTCAAGAATTCGAGGTAATTCAGATAGTTAATGGCAGATGTTTAATACTACAAAAGTTAACAAATCAGGTAAGAGAGTGATTTTGCATTTGTTTGCTGAAATAAAAGGTCATAACTGCTATTATAGTGTTTGCATGAACGAAGCTAAAACATAGTAACAATACTTAGTTTTATGTTACCTAACTATCAGGCTTGCTCGCCATTTGTGCTCAAGCACACCACTAGTTTATTTATATGTTTGGACGTACATATGTCATTTTGTACTTTGACCCGCGCGTATTTTTGTGTTCGCTCCATGTTCAACCCCGTCCCAAGCTTCACTAAACAGAATCCTCCGGTTTAGCGATCATTACCCGTATCACCTTAGAAATTGAATTGTTTACCGCTTTGAATTCTTTTGCGGGTGCAGTTAAAACTCAAAAACGTATGGGAGCTCCATTTCTATTCGAGTTAGTGGCGGTTGTAAGTTAATACGCTATTTGTCACAGTTATAAGCCCTACTCAACAGTATTTACTTGAAAATTCATTGTCCACTAGACGAACCACGAAGGTAAGTCTTGCGTAGGTATGTTCAGTTGTGTGAAAGTATTGTGCGTTACAACTACTATTAAGAATATCATAAAGAAATTTTAAATAACGTGACTTGATTTTGTTGCTTCTTTTTCAATTCAAACAGTTGAGGGGAGCGGTTACTATGGCATTGAAACCCCTTTACAGCATATGCGTAATTTAACAACTCGACTTTATTTTAGTAGTTTGAATGTTAGTTGTTAAAATCAATAGTTTAACAATTGTGTAGTTTAAGTTAAATAGTGTAGTTTTGCGATGGGAGTGAGCTGGGGTTGAATGTTTGTTCGTTGGCCTATAACTGATGCATTGGACACTACGACGGGCCGATATTTGGTGGTCCTGGGCGATAATCGAGGCCTGATTGCTTCTGCACAGCGTCTGCACAGTGACCTGCAAATTGTGTTTTAAAAATATGAGTATTGCAAGGCGATAGAATATGAAATAACCTCATGATTGGTCGAAACAATACATTTTTAAATCGTTCAGCTAATGAGTTATGGTTCGTGGGGCAAACTTGGTCTGATAAATGAGGTCTTACGCTATGTATTTTTCAATGTTCTTTCACAATAAAATGATTAATAAAGTCATTTCCTTTTTGTTTATTGAATTATGTAATTTTCAATGTTCTTTCCATAATAAAGAATTTCAACTTCTGAATAGAGCTTGAGCTTGGACTTAAGCCTTTAAATAAAGACTTGAGCTTGGACTTAAGCCTTTAAATAAAGACTTGAGCTTGGACTTAAGCCTTTAAATAAAGACTTGAGCTTGGACTTAAGCCTTTAAATAAAGACTTGAGCTTAGACTTAAGTCTGATTTGAAATTGATGGGCTTGAGCTTAAGCTCTAAAAATCTATAAAGACTTGAGCTTGGACTTAAGTTCTTAATTACAGGGCTTAACCCAACACTGGTCCAAAATCAATTACCATTATGTTTTGTTGTTGTTTATTGTTGCTGTTTGTAGTTCATGAACAGTTAATTCTTCACCTATCACACAGATACAATGTCACATCACGGACTAATATTTATTGCATTTGCTGATTACTGGAATAAATTTTATACACTAAAATATATGGCTATAAAGTGAGTATTGTGAACGCCATTTGGAGTGTTGTAGTAGCTAGTTTAAGGGAGTATCACAACACCCCATTGGTAGAGTATCAATAACACCATATTTGGTGCATTATGAGCACTGATAGGGGTGTAATAGAACACTTGGTCCTTGAACATGGGTGTATCACAACACTCCATTTGGTATAATGAAGGGTGTACAGGGGTGTAACTGGACACTTCCTCTAGGTGAAATGGAAACACCCCATGAGGAGTAGTACAGCCAGTGTTACCTGGACACCTCAAAATGGGATTCCCATGCACCCCATTTTTAACAGTGTAGTCTCTTCATGCTTCTTTAGTCTCTTTCGTCTCTTCTAGTGACTTTAGTCTATTCTAGTTTCTTTAGTCTCTTTTCTAGTCTTTTTATTCTATTTTAGTCTCTTTAGTCTCTCCGTGTCTCTTCTCTTTAGTGTCTTCTATACTCTTTAGTCTCTTCTAGCCTCTTTAGTCTCTTCTAGTCTCTTCTAGCCTCTTTAGTCTCTTCAAGTATATTTAGTGTTTTCTAGTTTTTATACTTTCTTCTGGTCTCTTTAGTATTTCTAGTCCATTTAGTCTCTTCTAGTCTTCTTAGTTACTCCCAGTCTCTTTAGTCTTTTCAAGTCTCTTTTGTCTCTTATTCTCTTCCAGTCTCTAGTCTCTTCTAGTGACTTTAGTCTATTCTAGTCTCTCTATCTTAGTCTCTTCTAGTCTTTTTTGTCTATACTAATCTCTTTAGTCTCTTCATGTCTCTTCTCCTTAGTGTCTTCCATTCTCTTTAGTCTTTTCTAATCTCTTTAGTCTCTTAAGTCTCTTCTAGCCTCTTTAGTCTCTTCTAGTCTCTGTAGTCTCTTCTAGCCTCTTTAATCTCTTCTAGTCTCTTTAGTCTCTTCTAGTCTCTTAAGTCTCTTCTAGCCTCTTTAGTCTCTTTAGTCTCTTCTAGCCTCTTTAATCTCTTCTAGTCTCTTTAGTCTCTTCTAGTCTCTTAAGTCTCTTCTAGCCTCTTTAGTCTCTTCTAGTCTCTGTAGTCTCTTCTAGCCTCTTTAATCTCTTCTAGTCTCTTTAGTCTCTTCTAGTATCTTTAGTCTATTCTAGTCTCTTTAGTCTCTTCTAGTCTCTTTAGTCTCTTCTAGTCTCTTTAGTCTCTTCTAGTATCTTTAGTCTATTCTAGTCTCTTTAGTCTCTTCAGTCTCTTTAGTGTCTTCCAGTCTCTTTAGTCTCTTCTAGTCTTTTATAGTCTCTTTATTCTCTTCTAGTCTTTCTAATCTCTTTAGTCTCTTGTCTCTGTGTACCTGACTGTAGAATCGTATCTTCATGTAAATGTAGTAATGCCAAAGTGTTCAACTTTGGTTCAATATAATGGATGGTCAAAAATGAAATTTGAGTTATCATAGAGAGTTGAACAGGTCCACTCAGCTGTTGCAGTTGTTTATAGCTAGTATGATAAGCAAAATATTCACATTGTTTTGACACTATAAAGCAAACTTTTAACTCCTAATTTTTTTTTTAACTGAAACACATTTCAACTTCATGCCGCCACAAGGATAGATAACTTTGGTGGCGACTATAATATAACTGGTAACATTCTTGGTGACTTGCATGTAGCATGTATAGCCAGCACTCCAAGGTAGCAAATCAACTGCATGCTGCAAGAAATTATTAGCTCGCATGATTACGATGTGACAAAAATGGGCGTGTTACCAATTAAAGCTAGTACACGCAGAGCTGATAGCTTCACGTTTTCTCAAAAATCAGCCCGAATTTAAAAGTCACAATATTATAAGACCTTAAATCTTTGTTCTGAGTAAGTTCATACCTAAATCAACCATTAATTGTCAGTCATCTCTAAAGTTATAGTATTACAGATATACAGACACACAAACAGACAGGACGACTCACTAGGACCCTCTAGTGCATACAGTGAATAAATGACTGACTACCCCATTACAGTCCTTCCACATTTAAAAGAAAGTTCACAGAAGCTACTGTAACACTATTGTAAAAACAATACATGATATATAAATGGTTGACTTATACCTTTCAGGTCACAGTCCACTTCTTCTGATTAAGTTCCATCCCTCCCAAGCCCTTACTGTAAACTTGAGGAACTCCTATAAAAGTAAAACATAAATAATTAAGTAAATTAATAAATAATACAAATAACTGTACACCATGCTCCAATATACTTTCACCTGTTGGTATTGTATGTGAGTCTGTGTATGCAGTGGCTCTGTGTGTCTGTGTGTGTGTGTGAAGCTTTCATACACACCTCAAAATGTGTATTGTTTCAATAGCGACAGCATAGCCAATGCTTTCTGTAAATATATTGTGTTGTGTTGAAGACCAAAGCCAAAGCTGAACATTCCGCTTGTCAATATTTTAGATCATTTCACCATCATTCCACATTTATCTAGCATGCACAATTCTTCCTTGTTTGTACAAGTGCATTATATAACTATCACTAACACATTTTATTACTCGTATCATTTCCAATTCCTCATCTTATCAAACAATCTAATATAGTACTAATGATGTACTTCAGCACAAATGGTGAGTTAGCTGGTCTGACTGAAATTTAAATTTGAATGCTAGCCGCTTACAATATATATTTACTTTTTGTTATTTTGGTACAATTTATTTGTGCTATTCTTGCAGCACACGCGCATGCACACATGCGCACACGCGCATGCACACACACAAGTTTACTGGATATACCAACACAAGATTTATATCGTATTCTCTACAAAAAATGTTCAAGGGGTAATCAAATAAATTTCCTAGGATAGCACAGTAAGGCAGGGGCGGATCCAGGGGGCCCTGGCCCCCCCCCCCCCCCCTCCCTTACACACACGCCACACACACCGACATGTGATACACACAAGGCACAAACATGTAATACAGCCAGCATTTAATACTTCTTTCTGTGGTTAGTGTACTTCGTTTACACCATGACCACTTACCCATGCTTGTGCTGGCATTCTACTAACATTGCCTTATGATAGCAAGATTGCCAGTTTGTAATGTGAAAATGTCAAAGAGAGTTCAGTCTAAAGATCCAATTCAGAGCTCGACCTGTGGCAGCACAAATGGAAAGCTGACTCTGAATTAGCTGTAAGCCTTTGTACTCCAGAGAAAAGCCTAGTACATGCAGATTGTGATTTCTTTCCCAATATTCACACTCTTTTATGTATAGCTAATGGGCACATTGCCAGTTACAAGCTGTATAATGGGCACATTGCCAGTTACAAGCTGTATAATGGGCACATTGCCAGTTACAAGCTGTGAATGTGAACGTTCCATCAGCATGCTCAAATGGACAAGACCGTCTTAATGGATTGGCAGTGCTATATTACCACCGTGACATTGAAATTAATTCAGAGGAAGTGGTGGATGAATTTTCCCGCGCCATCCAAGACGGATGGTATTATGACTATATAACTTGCTTGAATAAATTCTTGACTAATTGTTGTCAGTGAGTGTAATTTTTTTCGTGTATGTAACAAATTGAAATATTCAGAAAGAAACCAAAAAAAATTAATTAGTGGGTGTGATAAAATGGGTGTGGTCAAGTTTCCACTTACCTTTCGGCCCCCCCCCCCCCCTCTATAATGCTGCATCCGCCCCTGTAAGGATTGGTAAACCAATGGATGATGTATAAGCTAAGCCGTGTTTCCAAAACCTTGATGCTCTATTGTACCAGAGCTCTATCTAGTTGATAAGCATTTCGGATTCTCGACTATTGGACAATGGATTTTCAAGTAAGAACCAATCTGTTACGTAAGGCATATAGCCAAGGCCCCGTGCGCACCGCAGTCCAATCCCAGGCGCACGCGCCCGGTTAGTTCCGGTTACACGATGATCTCTGCTCCCAACAACCCTGAAATCTTCACGGAGTCTGTATACCTTAAGATGGTGAAACTCCACATTCTGTCCGTCTCACTAGCACTGTTCGCGTGGTTCCTTGACTGCAGTTTTCTCCCGCGTAGACCTCCAGTTGTTAACTACGGTGAGCTGATGCAAGAAGAAATTGAATAGCTGTGCAAGTGAAATGATATCTGGATGTAATTCTAATTCTTAGATGCTACTGAATTTTTTTCTCCCAACCAACTTTACCTGCCCACCAGTGAGTCTGAATTAGTTGAGCTGGTAAAGAATGCTTCTCATTTGGGTCTCAAGGTTCGAGTTCTAGGATCTGGCCATTCTCGGAATTCATTAGCAGCATCAGAAGGCATCATCATATCGCTGCACAAGTATAGAGGAGTGGTGGAGTACAATGCGAAAAAGAAGCAGGTAGACTAATGTTGTTGTAATTGTTGTTCTAATTGTTGTTGTAATTGTAATTGTTGTTGTTTGTTTGTTTGCTTTATCAACTAATCAGTTGCAGCATTACAACTCTACTAGCTACTGCTATAAGTGCAATTTCACTCTAATACAATAACTCAAATATCTCTGGAACCAAGATTGGTTTCTCCAGTAGCTTAAAAAAATGCCTGACTGTGTAAAGCTAATATTGAACTTCTACTCTCACAACCTCTATAATAGCTAGACATTAATTATTTATTTACTGTGCTACTAAGTGCAGTTTCATTCTAATGTAATGATCCAGTTAACAACTCTGGAACATGAGATGGGTTCCTGGAACATGAGATGGGTTCCTCGTGTGACATATATCACATCCCCTGAGTTGTGGTAGATTCTGTAGAGGCCATTCTGACTACCAGTGTCTCTAGACAACCAACAAGCTAAGCAGCACTAAGCAGCTTAAAAAAACAGCGAGGTTACCCCCCCCCCCCCATTACACATGGTAAAGGGTCTTCAATGTCATAGTAACCGGTGGCAGCAACTTTTTGTGACTTGAAAAACAAGCGTTTTTGCAGGAATTCTCTCACAATTTTGAGCCTAAGTTAAAACTTGCTTAAAGCTGTAGTATCAGAAGAAAGTGGGGTCAAGCCTAAAAAGCCGTGTTTTTTGGGGGGGAGGGAGGGGGGGGAAAGGCACCCACGCGTGCGTTTAAAGGGCACACGTACCATCCATACATACATATATATAACATATACCCGATTTTGCATTATCCACCCCTAATACTGTCTCGCTCGCTCGCCAATTAACCACCAGCTACTTTGTGTTGCAAGCCTTAACCCTTTCACCGGTAGATTTAAAAAAAGAAAATATGTAAATAGATTTAAAAAAATCATAACAAATTAAACATTGAAAAATGTACCTAGCAACCATATATATTCATGTAGCACACTAGTTAGGGATTTTGAAAAACCACATGTATGTTTCCTAGCAACAAACCACAAAAATTTAATTAATGTTTCATAATATTTACTGAATTATTTTAATATAAAAATGATATGTTGATTATACAATTAGATTTACATCTAGATATTGAATTAATGAAAAATCTAAAGTTTTAAAAAAATGTTGCTTATAATGATAAACCTGTAAGAGTATATTTAAAAAAACAGTTACATTCAGGTGCAACACGTAAATGGACCTTGCAAAAGGAGTTGAATACAAGATTACTATGCTCTATTAGCTAAATATCTAGAACTAACTATCCTTGCATTGCTAAGCACAGCTATCTAAGTACATGCCCAGTGTTTATGACTCACCTTCAGCATCTGAAGATTCAGACCCATTGCAAGTGCTAGAATGCACAGCATCTTCTAAAGCTTCCACTTCCCTAAAAGTAACTGTTGGAGATCCAATGAAAGCAAAAACATCTGTACTGCTCTCTTGCAAGACTCTTTCATTGCTCTCCGCTTCAGATAATCCAAACTCGTCGTCGAGCAACAAACTAACAACACCATCTGCACTCAGCCACGAAGCCATGCTACCGCTGAGTAGGCTAATAAAATTCGACGGAATAGTACGTCACGGTTTCCTTAGTTACGTATACCTGTGCATTAATAAAAATTATATGCAATAAGACTAAGCTTAAGCTCTATTTTGGTGTTTAAAACAAGTCAATGGCGTGAGCGGTTCATTTTTTATACTTCTTTTTGTGTCGATGGTACCTCGACCGCCATATGGCGGTTATACCAGTGAAAGGGTTAATAATATTATTATTATTATTGTTATTATTATTATTATTATTATTATTATTATTATTATATTATTATTTACATCATCATCATCATCATCATTATTATGTTATTATTAGTTTTGTTGTTCTTGTTATTATTATTGTTGTTATTGTTTGATTTTTTTTTGTAAAGTTTACCATCAAATCACCAAAACCTGTAAAGAGTCATTGCAAAACAGTATTGATGGCATTCTATTTATAGAAACTGGAGACAGATCCAATGCAAATCCTTAATTTGGAAGAGATCCCCTGTTTATGATTATACACTTACTGTATCCATGGAGGAGACGCGCCTATGATTTTAAGAAATAAGCAGTAATTCCATGATGCAGGTGACAGTTCTAGGAGGGACGACTCTGGATGAGCTCTGTGAATGGCTAGATGAGCACGGGCTAGCTCTGCCAGTTTTGCCCACCACCTTGGAGCAGACTATTGCTGGAGCCATTAGTACGGGTGAGTAGTGTTTGTATTTGTACTAAAACTCTGTCATTACGACACTGGTACGACACACTGGTACGACACACTGGTACGACACACTGGTACGACACACTGGTACGACGCACTGGTACGACGCACTGGTACGACGCACTGGTACGACGCACTGGTACGACGCACTGGTACGACGCACTGGTACGACGCACTGGTACGACGCACTGGTACGACGCACTGGTACGACGCACTGGTACGACGCACTGGTACGACGCACTGGTAACTACGCCTGGTAACGTACGCCTGGTACGACGCACTGGTTACGACCACTGGTACGACGCACTGGTAGACGCACTGTACGGACGCCTGTACTACGCCCTGGGTTACGACGCACTGGTAACTACGCACTGGTACGGAACGCACTGGTCGACGCACTGGTAACGACGCACTGGTCCGACGACTGTGTACGACGCACTGGTACGCGCACTGTACGACTACACTGGTACGACGCACTGGTACGACGCACTGGTACGACGCACTGGTACGACGCACTGGGGTCGACGCACTGTTTACGCGCACTTTGGTACGACGCATCTGTACGACGCACTGTACGACCCACTGGTCGACGCACTGGTACGAACGCCCTGGTACACGCACTGGTAACGACGCACTGGTACGACGCACTGGGTACGGAACGCACTGGTACGACGCATGGTACGCGCACTGTACTACGCACGTACATACGCACTGGTACGACGCACTGGTATCGCACCACTGGTACGACGCACTGGTACGACGCACGGTACGACGCACTGTACGACCACTGGTACACGCACTGGTACGACGCCACTGGTACGACGCCTGTACACGCACTGGTACGACGCACTGGTATCGAACGCACTGGTACGACGCACTGGTACGACGCACTGGTACGACGCACTGGGTACGACGCACGGTACGACGCACTGTTTACGACGTCACTGGACAACGCACTGGTACGACGCAACTGGTACGACCACTGGTACGACGCACTGGGACGACGCACTGGTAACGACGCACTGTACGACGCACTGGTACGACGCACTGAGTACGACGCACTGGTACGACGCACTTGTACGACGCACGGACGCGCCTGGTCTCGACGCACTGGTACGAGCACTGGTACGACGCACTGGTACACGCACGGGTACGACACACTGTTACGACACACTGGTACGCACAGACACCTGGTACGACACACTGGTCGACACAACTGGTACTAAACACTGGTACGACACACTGGTACGACACACTGGTACGACAAACTGGTACGACACTGGTACGACACACTGGTACGACACACTGGTACGACACACTGGTACGACACACTGGTACGACACACTGGTACAACACACTGGTACGACACACTGGTACGACACACTGGTACGACACACTGGTACAACACACTGGTACGACACACTGGTACGACACACTGGTACGACACACTGGTACGACACACTGGTACGACACACTGGTACGACACACTGGTACGACACACTGGTACGACACACTGGTACGACACACTGGTACGACACACTGGCGGAAGTGTTCAATGCTACAATGGTTAATACATTTTCGCTGGTTAAATATTGAAGTAATATTAGGCATTGTGAAAGTCAGCTGTCTTACTTGTGGGATGTTCTCTGTTGAGACATCCAGCATTTGTGCTGTTGTTGCTGTGTTGGTTTTCTGCCTACTATTTTATGATACTGCTAAGAAATTAAAGCACTGGACTTTGTCTTAATTGATTGACCGATGGATTGATTGATTGATTGATTTTTAGCAACCCATGGCAATCGCGTTCACTATGGCAACATGGCTACCTTGGTTACCAAGATGAATCTAGTGAACGGACTGGGAGAAGTAATGACTGTCTCTGATGAAGATGACAACACGGAGCTCTTCAAGGCTGCACAGGTATGGGTGGGCGGGGTGTCGCAACTTTACTCGTATTTACTGTAAAATCATATATTTAGCAGAGTAATCAATTGGAAATATGCTCGAACATGATGGTAATTGTTATAGCTATAACTCCTCCCATAACTCCACCTAGTTGCTGTGTAAAAACACACGCATACCAAATCTTAATTGAAAATTTGGCTTTGCTTGCTATGTTCACACTGGTTGATGATGATGACTACAATTATGATGATCATACATAATTATAATGACTAGGAAGTAACCAGATATAGAATGTTTTACCAGGCTATGGTTTCCCTTCTCCTCCTCTGTCCCTTACTCTGTCCTCGTATTCGATATTAGTGGGTTCTCCTGCAACTCTGACTTTCTTGCAAACCGATCATTTTTTTTCCTGCCCACGGTAGAGTTTGCTTTATGTTGCGAACTTTACAGAGTGCTGGAATTGGAGCTAGGCATTGGAACTACGAGCAAGTGTTCATTGCATGTGGAATATTACTAGCATTTCTGATAGATACAGCGTTTACATCTACCGTTTTCATTGAACGAGCGATATATTGACCCATTCATACCTGATTTGGTATATACTAAGAAAATCTTTTTAATGTTTTTTAACTAGCTAGCGCTAAGGGTTCACACGTTTGGTGCTTCATTATGATCGTGATTATTCATGATGATGATGATTACAATTATGATCTAGGTGAGCCTGGGTCTGTTAGGAGTGATTACCGAGGTAACGCTGCAGTGTGAAGAATCCTTCAAGCTGGAAGAGAAGACTGAGAAGTTGACTCTGTCCTCCTGTCTCGACCAGTTGGACCACATAGCTGCCAGTGCCGAGTACGCTGCGGTGTGGTCTGAATTCTACAGCCAGCGCTGTTCTATCCACCGGTACTCCAGAACTACATCCGCTGTGAGAATGAGCGACCAGTTATGGAAGATTGGAATGAAGGTTGGCGTGGTGATATACATTGCGTGTTTGTTTGTGTGTGCATGCGCGCATGTGTGCACATGTACGGAAGATTCCAGACAAAGTGTGAATTATTAATCATATTATTATTATTATTATCATCATTTTATCATTATTGTTATTATTATCATCATTATTATTATTATTATTATTATTATTATTATTTATTATCAATGCACTGTTTGTCCTTCCTCTACTTTCTGCACCAGATGCATCTGTGGGAGCCTTTCCTATGGCTGTCTTCAATTCTGCCATCTTATGCTCCTGCCATTCTAGAGACAACTATGACATATGGCAAGATATTCGGCCCCTCCTACACACAAGTGGGGCGGAGTTACGACCTACTGGCCTACACAATCTACGTTCCCAATAAAAATGTCCAGGTAGTTGAAATGAAGGGAGTAGGTGAAAACAGTAGTAGTAGTATAGTAGTAGGGTTGGGCGGTATCGCGGTATTTAGTCACGGTACGATAAAAGAAATTATACCGAGTAACGCGGGAAATACCGCGATAAATTGCGCATGCGCAATGCATAGAGTTCCAGCTGTATTTTACCGTTTTTTAGTGATGGCGTCTGGACAGCAACTTACCGAGAAATGCGGTACAAAATCGGCTGTTTGGAAGTATTTCGGTTTAATCGCGGATGATAGTGGCGGAGGCAGCCAACAGGACAATCCTGTTTGTCGAATTTGCGGCGTGCAAGTTAGGGCGGCTACTGGGAACACTTCGAACTTGCTATCGCACCTAAAGAACAAACACCCCAAGGTTCACAGTAAAGCCAGGCTCCTGATGAAGAGAGAAGGTGAGAAACGGTCTGGAACGACTAACATCAACCAGCCAACACTTTCTTCTGTGCTATACGCAGTCCAGCCGTATGAAAGAGGCGGGAGACGATGGCTGGAGCTGACGGATTCTTGAATATCAACTTATAACTAAAATACTTGCTGAAAATAACCTTTTTCTATCATTATTTTGACAATGACAATTCTCTCATTTATACACTTTAATTTAAATTTAAAAAAATAGTTGTTAGTTACTCATACCGCAATTAATTTTATAATATCGTACCGTGATGAGAATAACCCAATATCGCCCAACCCTATATAGTAGTAGTAATAATAGTAGTAATAGTAGTAGTAGTAGTGTAGTAGTAATAGTAGTAGTAGTAGTAATATTAGTAAGAGTATAGTAGTAGTACTCTTCGTCTCGTGTCGCGTGCGTTTCGTGTATTGATGTCGGTCCTCTTCTACGCTTTTTCCCCCTCCGTCGTCTCCTCTCGTATCGTTTCGTCGCCTCTTCGTCCAGCCTTCGCGTCGTCGTCCTGTCGTCGCCTCGTCGTCGTCTCCTCTTCGTCCCGGTCTCAGTCTGCTCAGTCGTAGCGTCGTCCTCGTCGTCGTCGTCCTCTTGTCCCGCGTCTCGGCCAGTCGCCTCTAGTCCGCCCTCGTGCCGTGTGTCTCTTCTTTCTGGGTGCGTCCGGGTGAGGCTGTCTCTCGTCTCTGGTTGTCGTGTCGTCTCGTCGTCGCGTCTCGTCGTCGTCTCTCCGTCGTCAGGGGTCGTCGATCCTCGTGTGGGCGTACTTCCGTGGGAGTGAGGCTCGTGCGCGCGCAGTCTCGTCGTCGTCGTCGTATTCCCCTCTTCTCCGCGTGTCAGTAGTAATTGGCGCAGCGCGCGTCGCGAGCGGCCCCCTTCCCGGGTACCACAAGCGACACTCGGGGGATGTTGTTTTTTCTTTATATATCATACTGTATGCCTACTACGGCATTTTTGGTACTTTGACCCTCGCGTTGTTTTGTGTTAGTTTTCGGTTGTCGCCCCGTCCCAAATTTGCACTAAACATGAATCCTCCTGGTTTATCGATCAGTACCACCGTATCACCCCCTAGTAAAATTGAATTGTTTACCGTTTTGATTCTTTGGCCGGTGCAGTTAAACTGACACTTAGGGACTTCCATTTCTATTCGAGTTAGTGTCGCTGGTAAGTCAATGTGCTCTTTGTCATGGTTATAAGCCGTGCGCAGCAGTATTTACTTGAAAATACATTGTCCACTAGACTACTGCGAAGATAAGTCTGTGTAGGTGCATGTCCAGCTGTGTCAAAGCATTGTGTGTTACAACCACTACTTAGCTAAAGAATATCACAAAGAAAACTTTTAAATAACGTGTATTGTTTTGTTGTTGTTGTTTTTTCTTTCAATTCAAGCAGTTGCAGAGAGTTGTTACTATGGCACTGAAATCCCTTTACCCTGTATGCTAAATTTAAAAACTGGACCTTATTTTCAGTAGCTTCAGTGTTAGAAGTCAATAAAAATAGTCTAGTCTTTAGGCTCGCTCGCCATTTGTGCTCAAGCACACCACTAGTAGTAGTAGTATAGTAGTAGTAGTAGTATAGTAGTAGTAATAGTAGTATAGTAGTAGTAGTAGTAGTAGTAGTATAGTAGTAGTAGTAGTATAGTAGTAGTAAGAGTATAGTAGTAGTAATAGTAGTATAGTAGTAGTAATAGTAGTATAGTAGTAGTAGTAGTAGTAGTAGTAGCAGTAGTAGTCGTAGTAATAGTAGTAGTAGTAGTAGTGGGGCCTAGCAGTAAATTTGTCATGGGCGAGGCATAAATATTTAACTTACTCCCATTAATGTTTGATGACAAATTGCTAAATGACTGTACAAAGTTCTATAGTGGGTGTGGTTTTATGAAAATTGGAGTATTTTGCTCTTGTACTTGTAGATGGAGCTTGCTGTGAGTAGAGAGAACTGTGCTGCTGCAGTGGAATTGATTCAAGAGGAACTCAAGAAGTGGAACCCACCCAGCATGTTCACTGAGGTTGGCTTCTTTGCATCTAGTTATAACATACTCTCTCCTTCATTCTCTCACTCTGCATAGCAGTAATTGAAGGTCTTACAAACTGCACTTGTAGTCTGTACGTTCCTAATAAACACCAACTGTATGTATACACAGCTGGTTCTCAACTATGAAATGGAATAGGCAGGCTTGCTATTTCAACAAGTTTATTTTTACTATTATTGTTATTATTATTATTATTATTATTATTATTGCTGTCATTGTTAGTATTATGATAACAGTAATTATTGCCTGTTGTTGTTATAATAAAAATAATAATGTTGTTTGTGGAATTACTTTATAGATACGATTTGTAAGTTCAGATGATATTTGGATGAGTCCAAACTACCAAAGAAACAGCTGTCACCTCACGATCATTCTGTACGACCCGGGCAGACATGCGATGGAAGGTTACTTTGACGCCGTCTTTGACTCCTTGCTGGCTGCTGGGATGTCCCCTCGGGCTCATTTGGGCAAGTATGTAAGCCACACCTCCCTTGAGAGAGACTACCCTCGTTTCCACGAGTTCCAGGATATCAGGAGAAAAATGGATCCACAGAGGATGTTCGTGAATGACATGCTTGGCAATTATATTTGAAAGTATTTAGGTCAAAAGTTAATCATTTTAAATTATGTATACTGAACTTTGTTATGAGTTAATGATTAGGGGCAAATTATAATTAAATTATTCATTTTTTATTAGCTTTTTTGTAACTTCATAACTTTATTTATTGTTACCATCTTTAACAAGAAGAAAAAAATCAAATAAACAGCTTTGAAAATGTGAAGGTATTGTAGAAAACATTGTGATGGTGTGCTCAAACAGTTCCACTGGAGGTATTTATAAATACTTCAGCAGTCCTTGTGCTTGAATATGATTGTATCCTATAGAAAATATATGTATGATCAACAGGCTATACTATAATGTACAATAAAAAACAATATTGATTTACGTTTTCTTCCACGTCTTGATCGACAAGATTGAAGTCTAGTTTCAAGTTGGATACAGTTCCACTTTGCTTCTGGAGCAGGACTTCGTAGTCATTATCTGTGCCACCCGTATCCCAAGCATCATTCAATATGAAGACCCTTTACCAACTAGTACTTACCGTTCACATCATTTGGGTCGAGGAAACCAGGAAAGTTGTGCTCCAGGTTATTGCGTCTCACAGTCCGAGTGGGCACACAAGGAGACAGCTGGAGGGAAAAAGAGAAGAAAAAAAAAACCAGTGTTAACTTTAGCCTCCTACAGAATATGCATAAGAAATAGATTGATGACAAATGCAATTCTTGAAATAATTAACTTTGAGTTGATGGTGGTCATTTTGAGTTAATGTTTGGTTATGCCCCTGTCATTAGCATATTTGCTATGATTAATTTTAAGCATTTGATTTACTTCATATATATATATTATATACATTGGTGTATTTAAAAGGTTAGCTGGTTTGATGGGAGCAGGTCATATATATATATAGCTGTATAATATTATTACTGCATTAATATAGCGAAACTCTATACTAACTACTCATTATCCGAATTATCCGAATAAACCTGCTTTTTTGAATTCACAAATTAGTTACTTAACTATAGGCATAAAATGTACCACCAAAATTATTGGAGGCAGGGGCGGATTTAGGGGGGGAGGGGCTCGACTGGTGTTGTATGAGCTAGCCTCCTTTTTTTCAGAAAGAGCCTTCATTTTTTTAGCTAGTCTATTTCTTGATCAAAGTATAATACCAGTAACTTTTTGTCTGTGGTTGTTTTTCCACCTCCAATAATCGCGATCATTTAATATACTTATGGATATGCTGAGTCCGGATTTTTGCTATTCGTCATCCTTTTATAATAATAGCAGACCAAGCTCGTAGTATCCAAAGCTGAGCAAGTATAACGTTAATTCCTGACAGAATAGTATTGTATTTAGCTAGTGGTTATTCAATTTTTTTTCTTCATGTTTGAATTATAGCTTTGTTAACTAACTACTTTCAATATTAGCTAGAATGTCTTTGTAGCTTCATATTTTTTCTCATAAAATCAGTTTTCTTTTTTTTTTTCTTTTTTTTTTTCATGATTAACTTGCCTATTCACTCATTTTCACAAAATCATCTTTGTAAACTTGTTTTGCTCTTAGTTTTAATTTTTCCTTCCTGATGGTAGCTGTTCATTATGTCAGTTCTAGACAGTTAGTCTATAATTCTAATTATTGTGTGAGTGAATATGGCAATATAATCTTGTAGGAAATACAATATATACAACAAGCTCTCGCTGTGTCACCACTTCTTGAAAAGAGCCCCCCCAATAAAAATTCCTAGATCCGCCTCTGGGAGGTGATTATAAGAGGAAATGTTTACCTGGACTTTCCTCTTGTTCATCTGGCCGTCTGGTAGCCTTGCTTCTACAACCATGCTAATCCGGTAGCGTGGGGGTGAAGGAGGTGGAGGTGGGGGCGGGGTTTCAGCTACAAAAAAAATAAGAACACTATCAAATACATAGCTAGTCTAAATCATAATGGCTTCTTTCATCATAAGTGGAACATTTGCTCTTCTACAAGGCAATTAAAAGCAAATAGATATTGTAGACCCTTTACCATCTCTCTCATTAAGACACTACCTCTCAATTCAAATAATTTCAGCTGCCCACACTATAATCACCAGCTGCAAATATTTGTACTTGTTGCATGGTGTATGGTAGGAATTACATTATATACATAATCACCAGCTGCAAATATTTGTACTTGTTGCATGGTGTATGGTAGGAATTACATTATATACATTTGTTTGGTAGGAGTATGTTTGTGTGTGAGTGTTCTCCACAATATATATAGCTATATGCCTGCTGTTTATGCTGGGGATCTTCACAATTCAAAATAACCAATCATAATGTATAGGCTAGAGTATGGAGAAACTTAACAATCAAGAGGGCTAGATAAAGTAGGAGGCCCAGCAGCAGCTGGGAGTGTCAGGTTTGAAAAGTTCTGTGTTTGTATATTTATGTGATGTAGCATAAAGAATAGTTCACTCTGGTTCAACCCTTTGTCAGCCAAAACAGTGCATTAGCTATATGAAACATTGGACCTTAAGGCATCTCTCAAGTTAATACTATTAAGGGATAAGGACTATATAATATATATATATATATACAGGAGATGATGAACTATGGTGGCAGACTATGGGTTATACAGCTGCTGGTAGCTAAGGTTCAACAAGCATGTCACTAACTAAATTATAGAAGGCTTATAGAAGCGATTCAATAACTTAATTTCCTTTTTTTTTTTATCCATCCTATCCTGCAGTGACTGCATGCACAGGAAGCAGAACTAGGAGGAGTCTCTAATTGGGAGACTTATAAAGATTCCATAAGCTGAAAGTTGGTCCAACAGTCTTCTCCCTCTGGTAGTGAGCCATCTGTAGCTATGGGATATATCTAGAGAGAGAGAGAGAGAGAGAGATGTGTGTGGCCCGGGCTATTGTTTGCCCTAGCTCCTTACTACCTTCACACAGTTGAAGGTCTTACCTGATAATTTTGAAGTGAAGCGTTAAAGTGGCATAACATGTAGAATTGTATAGTGACTACTGATGTGTGCTGTGGATGCGTGCCAACTCACACTGAGAAGTGGGAAATGAACCATGGCTCTATGGCCCCATTATTAACTGATAAGAAGTACAGTTATATAATAAACAGCATCTGTGAAGGCGTGTCTTTCACACTCTTGCAGCTGCTCTTACAAATTAAATCACCTCAAGTGTTGAGTATTTGTTTTGGAGATCAATAAGTGTATTACATAACAATTTAACACCTTTTTTTTCACCTGTCTATCACTGCACAAGTGCTGCCATAAAAATAAGTGTTTAGCATGCAACCATAGTGGTTATTAATTCACTATTGTAATGTCTATTGTATTGTTACAATAATCGTGCATGTCAGGCCCGTAGCCAGAGGTTCGCATTGGGGGGTTCGGATTTTAAGACGCAAAAAGCCACACCTACTTTTGTTTCCTCGTTAATTCTTCTACAATACTAAAAAACAAAAGATAAGTGACTAAAGCTTATAATTTGTTATTCTACTTCAAACTATAATTCATTAAACAATGTTGATATTCGAGAGAAAAGCGGTATTACTCTCATGTAACCAGGCTTCTATCCATTACGGTGAGCTGTATATAAACAGTGCAACATTAATATGCCGTATTCGTACTACAAGTTATTTAATAGTACGGCATGTAAACTGTCTGTTTGAAATGCTTTGGAAAAATCGCTATAACTAAGTGAAATAGCACGGAGCAAAGTGAAAAGACACGGTAGCTTAAGTAAGAGTAAGTGCGCAAACATGCAGCTCTAGCCTTGGAAATGTACAGTTGTAGTAGGCCAGTTTTTTTTAATCATTTGCTGTGTAGCTACACTAGATAGTGGACTTACTATCTGTATATTTGAGGTTTAACTTTCTCAGACACGTCCGAAGGCTGGAAGACTCCCTTTCTAATCTGTTGAAAAAAATCCGTTGCGTGTGCTATTAATATCGAATCACACACGATTGAACATACGATGATATTCCAGAAGTTATATGTGGGGTGTGGCTAAAATATTTGCTTCCGGTCACTCTAAAGGGGGGGTTCGAGGTATGCATGTGTGCATGTATTTATTGTTTAGAGTAGGACACCATCTTACAATTGATAGTGTATAGCCGCTGGTCATTTGACAAATGCATCTGCTATAGCAACATCGATTAATGTACTAATACTTGTAATATTGGAATATAGCCCAGGGTTGCGAATTTTTACGATGTACTGAAGTAGCATGCTCACAGCTGCAACACTTGCTGTAGATAGGCTGGTCATCAGCTAAACTGTGTAGCTACTTAATTGTATGTATGAAATATATTTTGAACAGCTTGTACATACCAGTTTTCAGGAGTTATTGAAGCATATTTAGTTTTTCAAACAATGGCAAATGCCAGCAACAGTATTTCTTGTGGGCATAACCCACCAAAAAATAAGTAAGATGAATCTTAAATATATAATATGTGTGTATATATTATATGTATATATACATTACCTTAACAATAAGGTTGAACTCAAGAATTTGGCAAAAACATTGATTTAAGTTATATTGGCAGTTAGAACAGAGAAAAACTGCTATGATAATAACCATTCATTATTCAACCAAGTATGACTGAATCATTGAAAACGTCTATCTATTTTGACTGAACTTTAGCCTCAAAATTATTGTTAAATGCCTATCATTACGTGCCTGCACTATGGCTACCTTAGAGATGAAGACAAAAGTACAGTGGGAGAGTAACATAACAGCTTAATGGAATGTCAATAACTTCATGCCCTTTAGGACACGTGTAGCTATATAGCTAGAGATGTAGTTTGTTGTTTGTTTGTCGGCTGAGATAATGGACTCATCAATTAGGGGCAGTTCCAAGTCACAGCACATACATACCACACTGGTAACCATGACAACGGCTCAACATGCTGGTAATTTATATTTTAATGCATTCAGTTATAGACAAGATTGAGTAAGGGATAAGTGTCTACTGGGCTGAGGTTAACTCACTACAGCAAGCCATGAAGATTAGGGCCAGCAGCAAAGCAGTCAGGAGAAATACACCTAGCCAAAAACTATGCCAAGAGTATGTTAGGGTGAACATAGGATAGTCAGGTACTAGTGTCGTCCAATTGCAGCCGCAAATACATCCGTAATCAGTGCAACCTTTTGGAAGCAGGGAACCGTACAACCCCATCCTCGACGACATCTTCCTCGCGAGCGCGCACGTATGTAATAATCTACTCCAGCAGCATTCCGAGAGAGGGGTGCGGCTACCAGCCCCACCCCCAGTTATCGGGTGGCAACACAGTGGGCATGCGTGGGTCTGGTTTATAAATTATTGAGGCTATGTTTGAAAACCCTCAGTACGGTTGATCAGCGTGGCAAGTTGAATTTCTTCCTTTAGAGAAAGCAACCTTGCGAGAGAACTTTGTAAACATCGAAGAGGGTACTGTTGGCGGTAGCAGCAAAATGAGTTCTAAGCAAGAATCTACTGCGGGTCCCACCGCTTTTGGGATAAAGCTGGGAATGTCCTTGGGTCGGTCCTCACCCGTCGAAGACGCTAAGCAACACACGATCACCGTAAGCGAATCAATGTAACAGAATTAGCTTCATTGTCTGTGTCCATTCTGGGCGACCCATCCTTGCGAGTTCTGCCCTTTTTTGAGCAGCAAAAGTGGACATGATCCGTTCACAGCTAATTTAACCAACTATTCAGAACTAACCCTAAACAGCTAGTATAAATTAGTGCGATAGAGTGTCAGTCAGGATAGCTGTGAGCACTCATATAAATAGTGACAAACTTGTTCAGTTCTGGTATTATTCCTCCTTCTTCAGGTCAACGCTGACACGACAGTGAACTACATTTTTCTGCAGTCTGCATACGTTCTGAGCCATATCCACGGAGGAAAGAGCTCGGCAGCTTTGCAAGAAGGCAAGTTTCTACCACTTTTAGTGTGATCGTTTTTCTTTGTTAACATTTTTTTTCAATTTATCATTTACCTGCGTACAAGGTGCAAAGTGGGGCATGCAGGATGGAATGCAAATTTAAAGTGCTGTTAAGAGTAAAATTTGTCGACCCTTGCTGCAGTTGTGCCTGGGTTTAGCTCTTCATCCATTGGATAGTTTTTCTTTTGTTGTATGTGTATTCATTCAACAGTCCATATAAAAGGAGCCTCTAAATCTGATGATTTATTCACGACTATTATGTTAAAACAATGATTTTATGGAGCGTCACATGGCAAATTGTACGCTTATCAATAAAACTGAGTGCAATGACGGAGGAGTAGACTAAAACTTTTTTTAAACATTTGCTTGAGTGTTTGTGTGATGTTATAGTGGTATTTTTTTTCGCCACCTTAGAACAATGATATTCATTAGCGTGTGATTGTTTGTAATAGTTGTGGACAATTAGGAATGTGATGAAGTTATTTAGCACGGCAACTGGAATAGATTACAAGCTGTGAATTTGTCTAATGTTGTTTGTTGGTTCACCTGTTGAGCCCTTATTAAATAATTGTTACTTAAAATACTTTCCCTAGCAACCAACAAACAATTACACTCATGGGAGGGGGTGAGTAAAGTAGTTCAATTATGGAACTTTTTTCCTCCTTTCTTTTTTTCCACACCTGAAGCAAAAAGTGTTGGATCTCATTTGGCTTCTTCATTATTGGATGTGTTTTGTGATATATTCTGAAAAACTTTGTCTTTTTGAGGGTGTCAGAATTAGTTGCACTTTTTTTTTTCAGGTAGACATTATTTTAAAATAGTAAGTGTGAAAGCTATTATTAGCTAAGGCTACAATTTCAATAATGCTTTGAATTCTTGGCAATTGAAGCAGATGATTGGTGACTTTCTATTGCCTTTCAAGTCATGAACTCGTTGCGTGTGTGAAATAATAATAACCAGAGGTGAATAGTTTGGAAGGTTTTAAGGAAAGGAAATGACAGTGACAAGATTAAAGATGAATGTCAGTAGTGAGTTCTGACATTGTGAACTTTGGAGGAGGTGAAATGTACTCTATTACAACTTCTTAATATACTTCAAAGTATTTTTAAAGTGACACTTTCGGTGTCTGGAGTCTGTCTCTGGTGTTCTGAAAAGGAGCAATCTGTTGGCTCTTACCATAGACCGCAGACTTTTCACAACTTGCAAGAAAGCTCTCATGCTAACAGCATTCCTGGCCATAATAGAATACTTGTTTGGAAGCTTTTCGCAGGTCCCCCCTCTCCCTAATGCCCCCTACTCACGTGCTGCTTGGCATTGCCGGCATATGGTGGCTTTTGTGGCAGGACAAGAGAATGTAAGAAAGAGAGAATGGGGGGGAAATAATTGGATTACTTTTTTTGAATGAGTAAGCTGCATGCATTTGTGTTTGTACTGACAGTGGTGCTGTATAGAGTACATGTAATATATCTTAACTTAATTATGTCCTGCACTTCTCCTAATGGATATTTTAATGACCATGCAGACCCCCCAAATAGATTAATTGTAAAAAAAAAAAATTCTTTTTTAAAGCAAGCTATATAGCTCTTATGTGTTCTAAATGATGAAAATCCCAACTAATGCGTTGAATTTTGAAATAAACAGAATGAAATTTTCTGAAGAGAGACATGGCTTGAGGTGAGGTTGCTGTTAATACTTCCAAATGTTACAGGGCCCTGTGAGACTAAACCACTCAGTCATGCCTAAGGCTACTACACTTCTCTTGTGCTTCAAGGCTTCCCATTATCCAGCATATGTTTGTTCAGGAGCTCTCATTGTTGACATAGAGACAGCAAGCCATCCATGAAGCTCTGCAGAATTAGTGTGTATAGGGATATGCCTGGTCAAGCTGTGTGCATATGTGTGTGCGTGTGTATGTTCTAATGTTTGTGTGGGGGCTTTGGGCAGTCGGAATGTGGAGTATGTCGCATGAATGGACATGTGTAACTGGAGCTCATGTGCACTGAGCAGACTGCTGTGTTCCAATGCTGCTGTGCATGGTGTCCTTTTCAGAACTAAGTGGGAAATTGGCAGGTAGTTGTAAGGAATTGATAAATCCTAGAAAAATGGAGGATAACTATGAGCTTAGCTGCAATTTCTAGTGAGAAATATATGACCTATGACCGAGATATTCTCTTGGCTTGACATCATTTCCTCTTGTCTTCTCTCAGCAGCATGTTTATGTTTTGAATGCAGCTGCCTTTTGGCTTCCTTTTAATGAAATTGCTATTGATTTCATGGCATGAACACATGAGATTACCTTCCATTAGTGGTCAGTTAGTGGTCTGTTTTGAAATGACCAGGTTTGGTTTCTTCCCTCTCTCTCTCTCTCTCTCTCTCTCTCTCTCTCTCCCTCCCTAAGGCAGTCTGGGATCTCCATTAAATAATTAATTAGGAATTGATTGGTAGGAGTTGATTGGTAGGAATTGAGTAATCTCTTTGGATGTGGGAAAGGTTCGGAAACTTGTGGGGAGGAGGGGGGGGATGGGGAGACATTGTGTCTCTACACATTTCCACACAATTGCTATTGAAACAAAAATGTCAACTAAATACTGTCTTGAGTTTGGTTATGAAATGTTGTTTCTCCAGTTTCAACATTTGGTGTTCAAAAATATACATACGTGTCGTGCAATTTATATATTGTTACTATAGAAATACGAGTTACTTTGTTTTTTATGTTGCAACAGGTGAATGTTTAGACGACATAATATTGTTTTGTCGTGTTGTTTACTTGTTTGTTTGTGTCTTTTAATTGCAGATTACGACGTCGTCATGCTTCGGCCAGGTCGTGGGGACATCGTGTTGAACCCCACCAGAGTCATCGCAGACTATCAAGTCGTAAAAAACGTGAGAAAACAACAAACAACATTTATAAACAACAAACAACATAAACAGCCAACAACATTTATAAACAACATACAACATTTACAAACAACATTTATAAACAACAAACAACATTTATAAACTACAAACAACATTTATAAACTACAAACAACATTTATAAACTACATCGTTTACTGTTGAGGGATGTGAAAGAATTTAATGGAATTTTAAGTGCAGTAATTTTACATCTAATGGGAGGGAGGCCATATAGTGTGAGCATGCCCAGTACAGTGGATGGCAACATGAAGATCAAGTTGCTAGAGATAATGTGCATGTAATTGTAAGTGGTTACATGCTTTAGAATATTGAACGAGGTTTGAGCTATCGATGTATTTGAGAAGTGTTAAAAGTTTAATGTGTTTCACTTTATGCACAAACTAGATTATTTTTGTACTAAATAAAAAAAAAGAAGACTCATTAATTATTCTTAGCTAAACACACCAATGTCAGGCTTGACTCAAGTCACAGGGTATGCAGATCAACTACAAGATTTACCGGCAGGCTTTGGGCGATCATAAATAAATAAAAAATATGCAAATAAACAAGATTTAAGAGGCAAGTCAGTTTGTGATGGTAAAGAAGCATCACAACTTCAGTGACATTCAATGGAACTCTATGTAGGGTGCCGGTAGTCGTGTTTGTAGCTGTTTGTTTATTCTGTATTTGGCTCTTGTCTTTCCGTGTTTCAAATGCCTCCTCTCTTATGGGCTCCTCAAAGCTGGCCGTAATTGGCTCTGAATAAAAGTGTAGGGTGGGGATATCTTGTATCAGGTAACAGCTATGCATGATTCAGACGGACTTCACATTCTTTCTGTCTGGCTTTTCTGATTGATGTTTTCTTTTAGTTTCAGTTCTGTGTTGATAATGTGTTGACAATGTTAATTAATGCTAAAGTGTGAATGTCATAGTTGCATGGTTGCACTTCTACCAAAAAGATTGAAGCCAAAAATAGAATCATTGATTAATGTTGCTATAGAGATGGTAATGAAAGCTGCACAGGATTCTGTATTACAATTATTAAGTATGAAGTGTCTATTTTCTCTGTCGAGCCACGACTGCTCCAGGAGGGAGGCGTGTCAGAGAGATAGAGAGAGAGGTAGACAAGAGAGCAAATACAAGAAAAGAATTGACCGTCTCTCTAAACCTCACGACCTCACATTGTCTACAGCATATACTTGTTAAACTGATGATGGATTATAAAATGGCTTCTTTTAATTCAACTTCCAGCTGGTATACCTCTTTGGATGTGGCGTGAATTCTCCCTGTCTCTCACTTAAGCAGATACTTCTACAATTAATGGTTGAGGCACACATTGCACTTCTCCACGTCAAAGGTGTCTTTGGTAGAGATAGAGATAATTAGACGGCCATTAAGTGGCTCGGCTCGAGCTTTATTGGATTTTGGGTTTCCAATAATTCTATCAACAATTACTTCAAAAAACGAATTTTGAAGGCCATTTCTGTTATTTAATTAGAATGTGCTAATGGCTTCTGAAGAGCCAAACAAATGAGAGCACCAGGCTTATTCAATTATGTTTTCCCGATTCCTTGGCGAGTGCCAGTGGATGTCGCCGTATGTCTGGTCTATCAGTCTGTCACAGTCACAGCCTGTGCATGCTGGCTCGTGTCTTTTGGGGCTTATTAGCAGCAGGCTCTGCCAGCTCTGACAGATGCAGCTGATAGAAAAGGCTGGGAGATGTAATAAAACCAGACACTCCTGTAGCTTGTGCCATTTTCAATTCAATGGATTGTATTGTTTATTCAATTTAACAGCTAATGTTACTTTATCTTCCTGCAGCATGTGAAGTTATTATAATAATTATATTGAACAATTTTTTTGTTTTGTTTTGTTGCTATGCACCATTTAACTTGCACTTTTTCTCCTTATTTTAAACATTGGTCTCTGACTATCGGAGGCATTTAACGGAGCGACTGTGCATGTCCAAGTCATCAATGGAGTTTATAATCTAGGTTTATGAAGTCATGCTCTACAGAGCCAAGTATTGCAGGCTGCAGACTTGAGTGTGAGATTGATGTGTGAATAGCAGTTAGGATTCTTGAATGATGCAATGCTTGCTGTTGTTGTTGGCTGGTAGACATCCAGTGGTCAGGAGTTTGGTTTAAGGTCATCATTTTATCATTGCTGGGAAGTTTTGCTGCTATCAACCTTATTCATAGCCTTTGAGTGAAGCCGTGAATATTATTATCAGCTAATATTATTTCTGCTGAAATAGGCACCAGCTTCCTTTTTTATGCTTGCGACTTGTGTTAGAAAATAAATCTTTTTTTTTCTCCTCAAAATTGAGAATTATTGGAATCGATGACTTTTTTTAAGTGTTACTGATTAGCTCAAATCACATCATAGCAGTTCACTTCCTGACAGCTACTTGCTGTTGCCATGCAACTGGTGGTAGTGCTACCATGGAGTCTCCATGGAAACCTGATTTTGTAGGAAGTGGTGTAATAGTTTGTTTGTTTTTTATAAATTTTTCTTATTATTGTTATTTTTAAAAATCAACTGAATTCTCTGTAGTCATTGATATATTCCTTCTCAGCAGCTGCATTTTTATTCAGTCATTCTGGCTGGAATTATTATAATAGCAAATTTTCTCAGTTCTAACAGCCAATAAACCTCATACACACAAATACCTAATTAAAAATTTTAAAAAAATTCATTTTTGTCAAACTTATTGTGATTTTTTTTTTTTTTGCATTAGGATATGTTTGATTTGCGGCCCAAGACTCGTCCGTTACCCGTGCTAGTGAACCTGTGCGAGGGAGAGGACAAGGAGATAGAGGTGAACTCTGGTTTCCCTCTCATGGACATCATCCCTAACATCTGCCAGCAAATAGGTAAGCTCCTCGACATCCATGCTGTGGCGAGATTCTGTTGCAAGATCTTACACAACTTGTTACTAGGGAGGCCCATTTTGAGAAGTGACAATTGTTTATTGCATAATCACGTAATAAAATAGTCAATAGTTTCTTCAACAGTTGGTCCGATCTGTTCCTTTCGATGCATCAGACAATCGATCTTAAATTACCATAGCAACCCAAGGCACTGGAGCTACTTACGGAGACCGCAGAAAGGCATGTGGCTTGCCTCCAGCAGAGAAACTTACATGGTCTCTCTTTCTCTCTCTGTGTGTGTGGAGTCCCCAGGCCTCTATTGGCTTCTGGTGTCCTTCTCTAAGTGGTGAAGTAGCCATTGTGGTCACATAAGTAGCAGCTCTGTGGGTTTGTTGCCGGCTATGCCTTATGGTGGTCTTCAGAGTTTTGTTGGCTTTATCTCGTTAGCGACAATTTAGTGAAATTTGAGTAATCTTTTGCATCAATTCACTCTCAAATCTTCTGTGGCTTTTTTCCCCTAGTAAATCTTCACTTTGGGTTAAGTCGTCTGGAAGCAGGACAAACATTTTCGTACGGTAAGTGTCATTTCGGTCAATTAGTCTTATCGTTTCTTTAAAAATTGGGTGTAGATGAAGTCGGAAGTCTTGCAACAGCTGCTGGATCCTTGTGAGGAAGCCTACTGACTTGAAACTTAATGCAGTAGAGAGTAATTAATTTAATAAACTTAACACTGGTAGGGATAGCATGTTTGTCAAAAGAAAGTTGGACTAGGAATTCATTGTTATATTAATTGACTAGTATATTATGTTATATTAATTGACTAGTATATGATGTTATATTAATTGACTAGTATATTATGTTATATTAATTGACTAGTATATTATGTTATATTAATTGACTAGTATATTATGTTATATTAATTGACTAGTATATGATGTTATATTAATTGACTAGTATATTATGTTATATTAATTGACTAGTATATTATGTTATATTAATTGACTAGTATATTAATGACTAGTATATTATGACTAGTATATTATGTTATATTAATTGACTAGTATATTATGTTATATTAATTGACTAGTATATGATGTATATGTACTGATATGTTTTATTATATTACTACTTCCCACCCCAACCCCCTCTCCTCCCACTTGCCCTCCCCCCTGCCCCTGTCCCCTCTGTTTAGGTATCAAGAACCACAGTGAGCTGTCTCTGGCATTGCCCAGTAGTGGAGGAGACGGACAGACTATGAAATGTGAGGGTTACGATGTGGTGCAAAGCTATTGGTCAGGTTGTGTGTATGCATGTGTGTGCATATTGTGTGTGTGGGTTTGTTGCATGGTGAGCCACACCCCCTTATAATATCTTGCATATTATTGACTAGGAAACGCTTGGGTGAGTGGAATTGTTTGACTTCACCCGAAATTTCTTTCTTATTATTGTAGCTACTATAGTAATATACATCTGCTTCCATTATGAACATGTGCAAACATTTAAAGGAACTAAATATATTTAAATTACTTTAGACAGTCAATACTTGAAATATGTCTCGTAAATATTGGCAAATTTCAAATTCTACAATTGACATCAGCCAACCATCAAGGCCACACTACAGTCAGCCTTAAAACATACACACATGAACATTAATGCTTGTGATAGCCTCTTCTAATTACACAAATGGCCAATAATCCATCCATATAGGAAGCAGTCTTATAAACAAAGTGTGGGAGAGATAGGCTAAGAGATGACCAAATAATGCTAAGGTAGGTAGATAGTGAGGAGGAGGAGGGGAGGGAGCCAAGTTGTTTACACATGCTGAAGCTAATAAACCTTTTGCACGGTTTCTAATATTCATGTTGTTAGTCAGCATTGCAAGCCGGGTATTATTATTAGCGCATAAAACATACACACCCTCCTGGCCCACTTTCACTCGTCCAATTAAGTTTACAACTGCAGCCAGAATTAACACTTCCTGTGATCTACCTATCCCCTCAATATATGAACTTAAAGCTGCAATATAGAGTAACTGGCTTCACCCTCGATACAACAAGCTAATGCATGAAGCTAGATGTTGGAAAAAAAGAAAAGTGGCTTCCTTTGTGAGATAAAACAAAGGAACAAGATACAAGGAGTCTCAGGGACTTGAATAGATCTGTTCCATTCTTTGTTCTGTTATTTTATAGCTTCTAAAGCAAGTCAACTTGGATTACTTAGTGTATGTTGTGTGTGTATGTTCCAGATGAATGGTTGGATCTGAGCAACTCTCTCCACGGGCAGGGAATCCATGCTGGAGACACTCTGCTCCTCCGCAAGAAGTTCTTCATCCTCAACGACGATGTGATAGAGGCTGTTGAGGAAGGCAATGCAGTGCTCTCTGACCTCATCTATCATCAGGTAAAGGGGAGAAGAATCCGCATACTGGCGTAATAGCTGGGCCTTATAAGTGAGATATTGAAAGGCAATTAATTGTAGCTTCTCAGCCAATAAATATACTTTTTCCTTTCCAATGCTCACGCCTCTGTTGATAAAAAAATATATTGAATTTTGAAATTTTGAGTGAGGTAGGTAGGTCGGGAAGAGTGTTGAATCAGCCAATGGAGCATTAGTATCATCAGATTAGGGCACCACTTTGGCCTCCAGGCTGACCCCTGCTGGTCACCTACTTCCTGTTGGAAAGCCCACTAGTAATTTATGACACCTCCAACCTGCCCATCTGGCCTGTCCAGTCCTCTATTAAATTTGCAACTAGTGAGGATAACTTATTTAATTTACAAGTGTCCTCCATAATATCACATATAATCTGAGATAAAAATGTCTTCCTTATTTTGTTGTAATTATTATTATTGTTGTTGTTGTTGGTGTTTTAATCAGGTGAAGGAAATGTTCACATCTCAGACTTACACAGGAGCAAGGAAGACTAACATGGAGGCTTGTGTTAAGGTACTGGGCAGTACAGAACTACTGGATGATATAATGAATGTAACTTTCTGGATTGCCAACAATTTTGATCTCAAGCTCAAAGCCAAGATTTAAAGTTGTTGTTGTTTTTTTGTTTTGTTTTTGCTTTAATCATTTGACACTTATTGCAAGTTAATAATTTCATTTCGTGTGTTTGCGTAGATATCAGCATTGCTGCACCAGATCGAACAGAAAGATGAAAACATCAGGTGGGTTTGGTTGTCATGGCAACGATATGAAACTGCGAAACAAGGTTGTTATTATTTTGTTTTTGTTTTTTTCTTCTTTTGTTTGTTCCTTTTGAAGTGATGAAGAGTGCGTCCGTAAAGTTGTGCCAAAAGAGTTGGAAAACAACAACGACTTCTACAACCAAATAGTGATGGTGAGGAGTGGGTGCAAAGGTCATTTGGAGACCTTGAGTGACGTTCTCTGTTTTGCTTTGTTGTAGATATACTATCAGGAACGGATCGGAACACGCCAGACTGAAGAAGCAAGGCATCTCTTACTCCACCTCCTGTCATCCTCACAGTCTGTACTGATCAACTACTTTCCCGTCAAGGTAATGAAAAATGGAAATGCTTTGACACGTAAAGCTTGACATATATGGTTTTCTCTTTTCCTTTGTGTGTGTGTGTGTGTGTGTGTGTGTGTGTGTGTGTGTGTGTGTGTGTGTGTGTGTGTGTGTGTGTGTGAGCAGAGGTTTGACACAGAGCAGCACGAGGAGGAGCTGCTGCTGGTGGTGGACTCCAGTAGGATCTCTGTGCGCAATGCCACCATTAGTGATTGTGGCCTTAAGGTGGGTTGCTAGACAAACTTAAAAACAAATTCATGATTACTGGTAAGAGTGTTTGAGAAGATTGTTTTGATTTTTTCCCCCTCTGATTGAAAACAAATTGTAAGTGAATAAATGTAAAATTTCAATTTTAATAGTACGGCACGTAAGTTGCCCTTTAAAAAATGTATGGGAAAAATCGCTGTTCAATTGAAATCGCACGGGGAAAGTGAAATAGCACGTAACTAATTGAAATACCTCGGTAACTAAGTGGAAACTAAGTGAAAAACTTCGGTAGCTAAGTGAAATAGTACGGGTAAGTGCGCATGCGTGCAGTGTTAACCTTGGAAACGTACAGTTCGAGTAGTTCTTAGTTGGAGACAATGTCCTTCTTTACCACAGAACCTCTACCCGTATTAGACGGAATGTTTTACAACAGATTAGGAGGAGCCACACGTTGAAAAGAAAGTTCCAGCGGAAGCTAATCCTGAAATAAGGAGATAGTGAGTGAACGATACAGTGTAGCTACAATTGCAAATGACTTTTTAAAAGCTGGCCTACTATTAGCGAGAGATAGCACGGGTAACCTGTGCTATTACTCATACAAATAGTTACAACTGGTATACATATTTCAACTATAACGAGTGATGTTTACATTCAAAAGTTTACATTTGTTATCAGCTGTGAAAGAGTATAGTAAAGAATTCAAACTTATAGTAACAGAAAGAGGATGGTTGGGAACTTAAGTGATATATTATATGATGTCTTTATATACATCGTGCCATTGAGAGTGAGTGTGTGTGTGTGTATTGTACAGACTGTTGATGGAATGGAATGGAGACTGAGAGATCTCAGGGAGGCAGAGTGCACCACTGAGAAGGATCACCATCTACGTCTGGTAAGGGATATCACTTGATGGGATAAAGCGCACTGGGTAATATGCAACATGTGGATTGTGTTTGGGTGTATTCGAAAGAGATAAGTATGACTTCTATCCCTTGTACCCTCCCCCTTGACAACAACAAACACACAAGAGGCATACAACAGGATTACGTAAGCTTCAACCAACCTTTTTGTCTCCAGTCCAATCTTAATTAATATAACCCACACCTAGTTACGATACAATGATTAATTAACTGAGAAACCCGATCTCGTGTCTCATGCATTGTTGAGTGTATTTATGACTCTGTCTTGGTGACACATTTGTCAGTGTTCACATCACACCGGCTACCTCTCACCGTTCTCCTCTGAGAGGTTGTGGAATGTGCGAGTTTGTACAGCACAATTGGCAAAGCGTAACTAATCCTCTGCTTATTTATATGTGGCTTTTATTGGGCCGGCTTATAACTCTTGACTCACTTTCATCTAAATTATTTTCGAAGGTGTGAACGTTGCCATAGTTATTGCATTCCAGGGTGTCCAAGGTGCATGTGTGTGTATGCAGGCTTGATTATCCTTGCCATTTCGTATGCCAGATATTAATTTGACAATTGGCACGTCTTTGTTCAATTCATAGTTTCATTAATATTATTATTATTATTATTTATTTTTTTTGTTAGAACATTCTTGGCTCCTGGTTTGAGTTTTTGACTGATCATAGGACTCAAATATCTCGTTATCTCCTGGAGGCTCGTGACCTGATTAAGGAGAAAGGTAAGGGTAGAGAACACAGAGTGGGCGAGAAAGGCTGGCCGACCCAAGAGTAGCTGTTGACATCCCCACAAACAATGACATGGGAATAACGTGTCCAGTCTTTGTATAGAAATCCTGTATACATGCCATTTTTAGTTCCTTGTGATCAATCAGGGAGTCAAAGGAGACAAAGCTAATACTATAATTGCCGAGTGATAACAATGCATCAATAATATGTTTGAGAATTTTTTTTTGTTTTTTTTTGCAATGGAATAAATAATAAACATCAAATCATGTCCAGTTGTTGTTGTTGCCAAGTTTGCAAGTGGCATGTTTACCAAACTAACTCTTTGATTTGGGACCGGATTGGCAATGTTGTGGCTGAGGGTGACGTCCCTAGGATTGGCAATGTTGTGGCTGAGGGTGACGTCCCTAGTGATAGAACATGTAGTTGTTCACGTATCATTCACTTAAGCTTATTGGGGGCATGTATTAGACGTCTTCCTTGTATGGCAGCCATGTTTTATCTGCTGAGTGAAACCCAGTGGAGTCCATTCACTGCCATCTGTTGCTATGCTTGTGTTCTTTTCTCTCTTGCAGTAAAGAGGAATCGAGTTTCCGTTGCCAATGGCAACGCCGACCGTAATAGCGTCAGGTTTTCACAAAATCTGGAACAGAACTTGGAAGCTTCTGGATCGTCAAGTGGCGACGAGTACTATTCGACCGCAGGGTCAGGGGTCAATGTTATTGAAAGTAGTGTAGATCCAGAGCCAGTAATTGTGACTGCATCCACGCAAGAAGATGACAGGTCTCAGGAAGTTGGTGTAGTTGTATCGGTGGTTGAAGAGACACAGCCGGAGACTAATGATGAAAAAGATGTGGAGAAGTCGACAGGCGGTTCAGTAACGGAGACTGTTACAGAAGTAGCCGGGGAAAAACCCGAGCTAGAGGAGGAAGTGAATGAGCAAAAAGAGGAAGTGAACGAGGCAGAACCGAAAGTGGTTGAGGTTGAACAGGAAGTGGAACAGGAAACCAAAGAGCCAGAACAGGAAGTCAAAGAGCCCAAACTGGAGGAGCCTCACACTCCCCTGGAAGTAAATGTAGAAATAAAGTCTGTGACTTCCCAACCTGAGCAGGAAGAAGCGGAGAGAGAGACGAGAGAAAATTCCGCTCCTATCAGTGTTTCCGGAATCGTCACCGATGAATCAGTAAGTTAATTAATATTGTGCCGAGAAGAAAAAAAAGATAGATGTATATTAAAGCCACAACAATTTAAACAGAATGTCTTCAAATTATTATTATAATATTATTATTATTGTCATGATTTGACTGGAAAATGCTTACCTTGGAATCATTTAACAGTCCAGCCCAACACAAAATGTGTTAATAGCTACGAATTAGCACTACTAGTACTGGCGAGAAAGTCCAGACTTGTACATGTATGTAGTATAAATCTATCACATTAGCTCGTATTCTTGCACTCCGGTGCTAGTGTAGAAATGGCTGAGGGACAAGAGGAGTTCTGTTTGAAGCAGATTTCTATACCAGTGAGTGTCCCTTTGTGTCCAGAACATGGAGCTAATTTATGGGATCTTTATCTGGGCTTGACTGTAATCATAAACTGTCATACAGCTGGACATTTAAATAGTACAGGACTTGTAAAAGAGAGGACATATCAAGACTGAAAGATGATGGGTTAATCTTGCTATCTGCTACATCTTTGCTCTATTTTCGCATATTTATCTGCTTCATATATTAGAGCTGGGCTTATTTTTGCCCTTAAACTGATTCGATGAGGAAAACTCGATCAATTGATAATACGCCAATGTATCGATTATATACTTTTTCATATTATACTTGGGCTTTTTAATAAATTTTATAAATGCCACTGGGGACTGTTATCCAACTGACTAATGTTATATCATTTAATAACATCTTCATTGTCTTAACACGTTCCACAGGTCGACCTAGACGATATTCTTGACGACGTGTCCCGAGGCAGTCCATCTGTCGGTTCTCTGACTATCAGTCATACACATGTCTCCACTGAACCTGCCCAGAGCAAGGAAGATGAGGTTCTGTCAGAGTTACCATCACCCTCCAAGTCTAAAGGAACGAGAATTTCTGTGAGCTCTACTTTCATCCATATTCCGGAGTTTGTAGGCTTGGTAAGTTACAACATGGTGATGGTGTTAAGGTAGCTATGTAAAGGCATACACCCCAGTATATAAAAGGGAAATTAATAGCATTTCCCCCAGTTTTAACAGGCGATATATTACATTTAATTAAGTGAAACTGGTTAATCCTTTTATAAGTTGGGCATCTGATGATTTAAAAAACAACAACTTTGTTTTGAAGGATTACCGAGAAGTTCTTGAAGATTACAAGTTATTCCAAGTGGTGGTGATGAAGAAAGACGTGAGATCCATTCTGGTAAGTGGCAACTATAAACATCATAATCAAAAGATATAGATGTAATTGTGTTGTTGTTGTTGTTTCCAGTTAAACATCAAGAAACCAGTCAGAGAAGTGTTGGAGTCTCTCTGCAGGACTTTCGACATGCCCAACACTGGGGCCTGTTACCTGTGGATACCCACTGGGATACAGAGGATCATTGAGAAATATGGAGGTCGACCGGTAAGACTTGTGGGCGTTGTAGCTTGAAAGATAGTTACGTTGTTTACTGGAAGAATTCCATCTAGTTGTGACGTACGGATTTGGTATCAGATTGGAATTTTGAAAATGGAAGCCTGTAGAGTTGAGGGTGGATCTTGAGGAATCTATAATGCAGTTGTTAAATATTTTATGTATTTGGTAAGAAGTTCCAATACTTGAAGAAAACTTATAAGACAGGTCCGAAAGGTTTCTAACAATTTTGTAGTCATAACTGTGAAATAAGACAGGTCTGAAAGGTTTCTAACAATTTCGTAGTCCTAACTGTGAAATAAGACAGGTTCGAAAGGTTTCTAACAATTTCGTAGTCCTATCTGTGAAATAACTTCAGATGCGTCAGGCTCATGGGGGTGTGGCGCTTTCTCTTTCCGAAAGGTTTCTAACAATTTCGTAGTTCTAACTGTGAAATAACTTCAGATGCGTCAGGCTCATGGGGGTGTGGCGCTTTCTCTTTCCGAAAGGTTTCTAACAATTTCGTAGTCATAACTGTGAAATACCTTCAGCATAATCACTTAGTTCAAAATATAATTATATTTTTATCTTCCTTTAAAGAGTGTATGCGTGTTTGTGTGTGTGTTGCAGAGAAGTCGTATTGGCAGATTTGTCAAAAGACATCAAGTGGGTGGAGACTTCAGTAAGTCAAAATAATTTGAATGTGTTTGCTATGTTGCTGCAAGAAGGTTTTAGTATTGGGTCTCTGTTGTTATTGGTTTTCCTTTATACAGCTCCTAGACTCGATATGAACAAGAGTCTGGAAGAACAATACAACTTCAACATCAAACCTTACCTCCTCCATCTCAGGTGAGCCCAAGCTTGGTAACTTAATAATCCAGGCAAGATGTGCCAAAATTCTGTCTTCATTAGAACTTCCCTTGGTTCCCTATTGCATTTGTGTTAACTGATCTGCCCACTCTTTACCAAACACATCAGTTGGTAATAATTGTAATTAAAATTGCAGGGGCTACCAATCAGACAACAGTGTGGATGGTCCTGGGGATAATATTGACTGTGGTCAAGAATGGCCTGACTGTGACAACCCTGATGTCCCTAGATACCGCAAGTTCTATCAGGTATAGTCTTTAAAACCACACAAATTATAGGAGTCAAATTAACATTTTTGAAAATTTCAGGGGGATTTCTTATTTTTATGAAATTATTTTGGCAAATGTCACAATGAAGGTCATAATTATTTTCAGGAGGGAGGGTGGGGCTAAATACCCGCTAGGCCTAGAAAAATCCCTGGGTATGCATGTACAGAGAACATGTACCATTTTTTCTTTATGTTGTAGACATTACTTTCATATAAAAGATTTTTTAAACATCTTTTTATTTACTTCTTCTAGAGTTGGACTGGAGTGGTTCAAGGAATCTATCCAATTGAAAGAAAGGGAGCAGTTAAAGTAAGAGAGAATTTTTAGTTATATTACTGTTTAAATTATATATTCACTATGATGTTTCTGTAACAGCTCGCAGCCTTGCTAACTCAGATCTACTATGGAGACAGAGAGAAATCAACATTTTGGCCACCTTATGACTATGAGTAAGCATAATATAAATATGACTATAATATAAAGAAATTCCTTTTTCCATTCGGCTGGTGTTAAAATTTTAATCCATTCTAGCTATATACCAGTAATGTTCTTACCTATGAAACAGAATAATAGCACGTAGCTATTTCAATTCTCATTTTTCTTTTTTTTTTCTTTCTTTTTTAATTTTTTTAATTTTTTTTTTCTTCCTCCATTTAGTCCAAAGATGTTTCTTCCTGAAACACACAAGAGTCGGTTTGGTATTGCCAATGACGTAGAGAAAGCTCACAAAGAGCTGAGTGGCATGCATACAGTGCAGGAATGCATCAACCTGGTCATCGAGGACTGCGAGAAACTTCCCACCATATGTGGAGTGTTCTTTGAAGTGGCTGAACCCATCAAGGGAGACTTTATGAAGTTCATACCACGGAACAAGATGGAGGGACGATGGTTCGGAATCAGCCAGAATGGAATCTTCAGTATCAACAAGGAAACAGAAGAGGTTGGTATAGTCTTTGCTCTTTGTTGAGTGGTACGTTACTTTTGTTTATGCTGTGTTGCAGGTGAACTTCCATTGTGATCTGACGGAAATATCAAAGTGGACGTTTACAGAGAGTAGCTTTAAACTGGTGAGTGGAAATGCTTGCTATGAAAATGCTAATTCCCTAGTTGTAGTGCTGATGGCCCAGTCAAATTACCATGATGATGATGATGATGATGACAACGATGATGATGATGATGATAATAATGACGATGATGATAAATTAATCCTAAAAACTGCACCTGCATTACAATATATTAAATAGTTTTTGTTGTTGTTGTTGTTGTTTTGCAGTCTTTGGTTGGGCGTGAATTTGATGCCTACACATATCAAGCCAGAGAGATCTTGGACACACTGGATCTGTTCATCCAGATGAGAGTGAGATATGAGAAGACCATTGCACCGGATAAGCCAACATCCCTGGAGATCGCGGTAAGGGGACAGATCTGTCTCATCTAAACACAAACAGTATTAGCTGCTATTGAACGAATAGCTTAACTAGAATAGTAATTAGAAATTGATTTTGATTGTTTGTTTAGCATCAGACGACCCTCACCAATACACCTGATCAGCATCCGATTGCTAACAAGAAGACACCGCTCAACTTGGACGATTCCCGAAAGCAATCTATTTTGTCAGCCACTTCATACGACTTGTGAAGAAAAAAAAATTACAAAAATGCAAACACGGCACTTCATATATAATTGTATGCACCTTCAAATTTTAAGCCATGCCATCTGACTCATCAAAAACTAATCTTCAAGAAATTTGATCTTCATCTTCATGAACAGTTCATTGTGTTGAGGTTGACTTGTAAATTTACTTCTTGTTCCTTGTTAGTAATTTTGTGTATGATTCCTCATATTTCTATTCCAATTGTTATCGATTAATTAAACATAAATGAACTGTTAATTATTCTAGTGGGTACAACTGCAATCATTGTATTGTTCTGTTTGGGATGTAAATTTGAAAATTCTTCTGTGTCCATTTTCACTAGTCATAAAATATTTACAAAATGCACAAACGTTTCAACCATTTTACAATGGTCATCATCAGTGTGTAGATGATAATAATAATAGTAAAAAAAAAAAAAGACTATTATTATTATCACCCACACACTGATGATGACCATTGTAAAATGGTTGAAACGTTTGTGCATTTTGTAAATATTTTGTGACTAGTGAAAATACGAAGTATATGGAACTAATTGGGATGTAGTTATCAGTAGAAGTAAGTGTGGGTGTTAGGTTCAACTTATAGAAGATGCATTCGCTTATTGGAACATATTGCTTGTATGGGGACTGTATATGAATGGGTGAAACTGTAAGCACATAGTTGTGGTGTGTATGGTGCAGCCGGTTACATGTCGATATATGATGCAAATACAACAACAAGATGTAAAGACTATGCTGACTAACCCAGGCTTTGTGACCAGCATAGAGCATGGAAATGGATGACTGTAACCCAGGCTTTGTGACCAGCACAGAGCATGGAAATGGATGACTGTAACCCAGGCTTTGTGACCAGCACAGAGCATGGAAATGGATGACTGTAACCCAGGCTTTGTGACCAGCACAGAGCATGGAAATGGATGACTGTAACCCAGGCTTTGTGACCAGCACAGAGCATGGAAATGGATGACTGTAACCCAGGCTTTGTGACCAGCATAGAGCATGGAAATGGATGACTGTAACCCAGGCTTTGTGACCAGCACAGAGCATGGAAATGGATGACTGTAACCCAGGCTTTGTGACCAGCACAGAGCATGGAAATGGATGACTGTAACCCAGGCTTTGTGACCAGCACAGAGCATGGAAATGGATGACTGTAACCCAGGCTTTGTGACCAGCACAGAGCATGGAAATGGATGACTGTAACCCAGGCTTTGTGACCAGCATAGAGCATGGATATGGATACCAGTTGGCTATGCGATAGCATTTCAGATTAATCTTTAGTACCGATATCTTTTACTATTATTATTATTGTTATTATCATTTATTACTATTATTATTATTATTACTACTACTATTACTACTACTATTATTACTACTATTATTATTACTATTATTATTATAAACTATTATTATTATTACCATTATTATTATAAGCTACTACTACTACTACTATTATTATTATTATTACTACTACTATTACTACTACTATTATTATTACTATTATTATTACCATTATTATTATAAACTACTACTATTATTATTATTTTTATTATTATTATTATAAACTTGCTTATTGGTTATCTATTACCTAGCTTTAACTGGAGATAAATGAGCCCATAATCTACATTTCAAAATTGATATAATATAATATCTTTATAGTATAATAACAAGTGATGACTATTGATAAATAAATGTGAAGGTAATAAAATGTCATATATATATTTACAGCATCATACATAAGTCTCCACTGTTCCTTTCAGATTATTGTCATCTTCTATAACGTTAGACTTTATCAGCTTCCCCTTCTGAACCAACAGGCCAATCATAGTCACATCCACACAGAGAATTGCCAGCTGCACAAAATGGAGGACATTAAAATAGGAGTGCAGGAACTTTGCCAGGTAAGAAGTGCTCGTCTGTCGCAGCAAAAACATCGAAATTGTCACCAACAGAAGCACGACTCCAAAGAAGGCTACTGTCGATCCTAGATGCCGGAAAAACTTTCGAAGTTTACCCATTATAAATATAAAGTCCACAAGTAAGCAAAGCAAACCTATGTGGAGACCACAAGAACTTAAAATAGCCAGGATTATATTGGCACTTTTGAAGTTTGTGTTGAACCTGTAACAGTATAGAGTGATATTGGTTGTGACTTGAGAATGGCAATTCACATATTTGAAAGTGTCTGAATCGAAGCAGTTGTACCACATGTATTTGAAGCTAGAACAAGATTCCTTAAGCGTTGCTTGAAAGATGAATGATATGTCCACGAAATAGGAGAACGAAAGAGTTTTGTTGAGAATGAATAACATAGCCAGCAAAACAGTGCTAAGGACAAATGTATTATTGTTCACAAGCCGAAACTTCTGTGGTGGTGGTTCAGAAGTTTTAATATCATAGTTTTGTTTCTTGTTATCCAAATCGTAAGTTTTACCAACGACCAAACTATCTGAAAAAACCCAGTATCCTCCATTTTCACCAACCTCCATGAATTTCACACCTGGAAGCATGATGGCCAGGAGGGTGTGGCACTTCAGGGAATAGCACGTCCAGTAATCCATAACAGCGGTCATGATAACCACAGAAGTCAGGTACAGAAGAGGGAAGAAGAGTCCGGCCGAAATGTCCGAGATAACATAACGCAATAACTCGCCTTGAATGTCTTCAGCCTTTAGTTTGACCGCAAGAACAGCTAACAATATAAAAAGACAGTGAAAGGGAAAACATTATTACAACTAGTGATCGCGAGCTTTAGCAGACAAAAGCCAAGCAAAACCAGTTAGTCTTTGTCTGCCATTAATTATGAGTATTATTTGCTGAATAGCTTCTGGATACGCTGAAACACTTAACTATTGTTTTTGCTAGCTAATGCACACATCTGAGTGCTGTTTGCTCATTGAAATTACTAAAGAATCACATGTTGTAGCTGTGAATGACTCTGTGAGTGAACACATGTACTCTACTGGCCTTTATTCGTCATTGCTAGCTAGATTTGTGATAAAATTGGTTTGACAATAATATTATGTTCTTCATCTAGGTGGAAAGTTGTTTTTACTAGCACACAAGAGAATGAGAGCCCCTCAGGTTTTATGTGCATGTGTGTGTGTGTGTGCATGTGTATTTGTATGTGTACATATGCATGAGAGTTGATAGAATGACTTCCTTTAACCCCCCCCCCCCCCCCCCCCCCCCCCCCCCACACACACACACACACACACTTATGTCCTAGCCTTATCTTACAGCTCCTGTAGACGTCTTCAATGAGCATTAAAGATATTCTTTGGTAACAGATGAGCGATGATTTGAATGCATGCATGACTGCAGCATGTAAAACTACTTAGCAGTAACCAAAGTAAATGCTGTGCAAGTTGGAAGCAGTGGGTTGGTGTATACCGGGTTGAATGTCTGAGTTTCTCGTTATTTCTTTACATTTGAAGTTACACACACACAGTGATGCACTCAATAATGCTGTGATCGTGGAGCGAGTTGAACAAAATGGAATCCAGAAATGAACGCAGCAAGGCTGCCATCACTAAAGAGTGATCGTGAGATCATGACAAATTGTTTATTATGCAAAGCTAAAGAAAACAGCTAAAAAACAAGTGTGTAAAACTATACATATGAAATAGTTGCACTATAGCTAGTTCAATTTATGTATCATGCTGTAAGGGGTACAAACAATATAAACGGATCAAGTCATTCTAAAGTTACAACAGCCAATATAATGTTTAGTTAAAACTTAATCCAGTTGAGTTTTAAAAATATATTGGCCGCTAAAAGCCAAGAAACTGCTGTTATATAAAGTTGAGGGTGTTTAACTGGCTTTGCCCGCCCACCAATTACACAGTCCTTTCTCACACTCTATGGTACAACTCACAGGAAGTGACTGATAGACTTCCCACTAATGTGGCACTAAAGATGGCAGCAAATGTGCCGGCACACGGCTGTCGTAGCTGGACTACATGACTGTCCCTTTCCTGGGAATCCTGCTGGACAATTTTATGGTTTGAGTCCTACAAAAATAAGAATGAAATAGTGGATGTTTTAGAGAAATGAGAGTGAAATAATGAGAAATTGTATCTCACAGAACCCAGTAACCTCAAATTATGTTGTAGATGATCATCATTGTGCTTCTGATTAATAATTTATATTTATTAGCTTAATTGATAAATACACACATGTTTTAGAATAGCAACTTTTTTCTCGTTCTAACAGCCAATATTAGAAGAGGACTTCGGCAAGATGTTGAAACGTCGGGTTAAGTTTTAATTAACATAATATTGGCTGCTAGAATGAGAAAAATTTGCTATTATTATAATGAATTCAGCCGGGAATGGCTGAATCATTGAAAGATGTATTATCCCACAAGCCTCCATCAATAGCAGTTGTGATTTAATCAAGAGGTTATTATTTTAATACATAATGATATCACACAATACATGAAGGCTGCAGGGCCGGCCCACATTGTATCTTGCATCACAAAGATCGAGTCAATATTAAACAATTCAAATTTATACAAACATAAATAGTTATACTCACAATATCTTTATTTTCCACAGAAGGAGAGATGAATTCTGCTAATGCTTCTGGTTTTGATTTTTTAAACCTTTTTCTTGTCAAACCTGAAACCACAAACACCACAGCAAAGTCAATAGCCAGAACGCTTTCTAAATGTATTCACAGTTTATGTATTATTGGTGAGTGAACGCGAAGACGCATTTTTGACGCATTTTCGCGTCCTCCGTGGCTATCGATTTTTCTCAATTGACGCGTATTTGCGTCTTCCGCGGTTAATCGGTTAACAGAAGGGGGAAAAAAAAAGAGCTATAAAGAGCAAGAAGAGGAGATGTTTGGACTCGGCTAAATTCAACTGCACAGGATATACAATGTACTGTCAGAGTACTGCTATGTATTGTCCTGAGGGCTCATCTTCAATCAAGAAGTACTTTGGCACACACACACACACACACACACACACACACACACACAATGGCATTGATAGGAGCTAGACTTGATGGTTTTATTATATCACAAGCAAAAATGATATGTAGCTTGTGAGTTGGGGCACTCGTTGTATGGATTGAATAGAAAGAATAGTGAGCTATTATGGAAGGTTCTTTGCACTTGAAAGTGTTTGCTAAGAAGAAAATTATAAGGCTATGGATTTAGCTAGGATGCTTCATGGAGAAAATGTATAGTTTGGTATAGTGGTGTGTGTGTGTGTCTGTGTGTGTGTGTGTGTGCATGAGTACATTTGTGTGCATGTGCATGAGAATGTGTTTGTGTGTGTGTGTACACATGTGCATGTGTGTACATATGTGTGTACATATGTGTGTGTGCGCGTTCGTGAGTGGTATGCAAAGTTCAGTCACACTCTAGAGACATAGCCCATCTTGTAAGTGAAGATGTTTACGACAGGTCCAGTGAAACGTACCGAGGTTACCGGCGGTTAAAGGGGAAGAGTAGGCAGGTAAAGGGTCGCCCCTGCGCACGCAGGACGGCGGGAAGAGTACAGACGAGGTAAGACCCCGTGTAGTGAGACATAATTGGAAAATAAGAAAAGAGAGTAAGCGAAATAAAATGGAAGAAAAAAACAAGAGGGAGAAAGGCACTAGAGCGTCAGGGAAAGCCACAGCGGAGGCCTGTGGCGAAGAATCCAGGTGTACCCCGTCTAAGAAGAGGAAGATGGAAGGACATTCGGAGACTGAGAGAGAGGGGGAAGTAGACGAGGTAAAGGGCTTCTCGGTGGATGAGTTTAGGGCCGGGGTCGCCAGTATGAGAAAGGTGATGGCCATGGTGGCTAGATTCGGGGAACCAGACATGAATGGGCCTACTGCCAAGGATGGTGGAGCAGCTGAAAATGGTAGGTCCATCTTATGGCTCCTCATAGGCCGGGAGGGGGAGGCATTATATAGAGTAGTCAGGGACGTAGTGGGGCTGGTAGACTGGAGAAGCTAAGACAAACGTTCCTGGCTCACCTCCGTACTCCTGTGGTACGTGACAAACCGAGTCCAGTGGGCTTTGTGGAGGCGTCCAGGTGGCGGGTGTGGACGTAGATAGTAGGGAGTGAGGATGTGAGGAAGAGCCTCACTGTGAACTTGGTACCACACTCACTAGGAGAAAAGTGGTGTAGTAAGCGTAGTATAGTAAGTAAAGGAGGGGCGGGTAGAGACATAGCCGGGGAGAGTGGGAATGGACATGCAATAGGGGGGTGAGCGACATGGGGAGAGATAGCTGAAAAGGGTTGCGGTAGCAGCAATAGGGGGAAGAATGGGAGGTACACACCACATGCTTGCAGCTGAATAGGGGGAGGCACTGGACGAGTTGAGACAATGAAGCATGCTAGAGGCATGCAGGCTCAATCGGGTGCCCCAGAAAAAGACATTGTTGTGATCACCAGAGAGACGCCAGTGGCGCAGGATGGAAGTGATCGTTAAAGGAGAAGAGAGGGGGGTCGCTGGACGAGTTGAGAGAAGAGGCGCGTCTGAGACGTGCAGGCTCAACCGGGTGCCCCATAAAAAATTGGAAAGCTGACATGGTAGAGGGTATATAAAAATAGTGAAAAAGGGGGACACTGAACGAGTTGAGAAGAGAGGCACGTCTGAGACGGGCAGGCTCAACCGGGTGTCCCACGGTTGTTATGGTGGGGGTGCAACGTGGAGGCGCCAAGGGCGCAGTGGAGTTGTCATGTAAAGGTTGATGGATGGCCATCGAAAAAGGGGACAAGGGAGGACACAAGGGGTCATAGTGTGGCATGTAATGGACATGCTCGTTGATCTGTGTCTGCAGGTGAAGGGGCCTCACTAGTCACGAAGGCAAAGGAGGCGGGGGCGGCGTCCCTGCCTGAGGCAATGGGGGTAACGACTGGTCCCCTACTAGAAAAGCTGCTGAGCAGCATGTCGGACAAGGGGTCAGTCGGGAAAGAGGCAGGCAGGGCACAGAAGGCGGTGCACCTCATAAAGAATGTGCAACCCCTGCCGAAGAAAGTAGTGGAAGCCATTCAGGATGGCAATTTTGTGGATTTTGCCTGGTTCCCGGTCCTGGAGGAAGGCCCCACTGAGGGGGATTGGAAAGAGGGACCAGGGGAATTAGACGGCAGGAGCAGTAGCTCCAGTGAACGGAAGAGAAGGGAACGGAAAGAGGTGCCCGACCTCAGTATGTGGAGTACTTGTTTCTCCCTCTTCCAGGTGGCCTGGGCCTCACACAAGCCCGACATGTGGCTGCCGTTGACGGCATATAGGGAGACTATTTTCAGGCTGGCAAGACGCCACCCATGGGCACAAGTCGTTAAGTACGACCGGAGATTCCGGCAAGAGGCGGCCGGGAGAGACGATGTAAAGTGGGAGAAGGAGAAGGTCCCCCTAGTTATGGAACTTATGAGTGTCTCCACCCACGGCAAAGGAGAGACCAGAAGTGGTGGAGGCAGCAGTGGTGTGGTGCCTAAGAAGGGGGACCACAGAAGACGTGGAGCGTGTTTCCGCTTCAACAAAACCGACAGCACTTGTATGTTCGGTAACCAGTGCAAGTTTGCGCATGTGTGTTCAGCCTGTGGTGGAGAGCATCCCCTCTTTCAGTGTTATAAGAAGGGGGACGTGAGGACACTGCAGTCGACCGGAAGGCCGGTCTGAATCGACAAGAGACTAACACTCAAGCCATTTGTGCCACCAGGCGGATTGTCAGTCATGGAACATCATATATTGTGTTGTGTGGATTATGCAACTTGTGATAAGTATGAAGAAAAAAAAAAAAGGGGAAGGGCTAAGGCAGTAGTTGGGCGGGGGGGTGGGTAGGTAGGGGATGCACACACGGGGTTTCGGGTAATAAGGAAGTAGAGTGGGCGGGTAGATAGGGAGAGGGATAGGGAAGTGTAGGAGGATGGGTGACGTGGCACAAGGGCAAAAGCTGATGGTTGTGGTATGCTTCTGCAGGGTATCGTTTCACGAGGCAGCTGTTGGAGCTGGAGAATGTATCCGAGGGGCCCAGCAGCAAAGTGCTGTCGGGGGCGGAGGATGTGGTCACGCCTCTCCGGTGGAGGGCATGGGAGGAGGAACTGTTGGAGCACCCCGATAGAGAGTGGGTGGAGTTCCTGTTAAGAGGGGTCAGAGATGGCTTCAGATTTGGCCATGATCAAAGTGATGTGAGACTGGAGCGGAGGAGTGGGACCATGTATGAGGCCACTCAACACAGCACAATAATACGGGAGTACCTCGAGAAGGAGGTGAGGGAAAAGAGAGTATCGATTTTGGGGGAGTCCCCACAAGTATCGGGTATTCAGCTGTCTCCATTTGGGGTGATTCCCAAGAAAGGAAAGCCGGGGAGATGGAGGCTGATCATGAACTTATCTGCCCCAGAAGGGTGCAGCGTGAATGATGGCATAGCCAAAGAGCTGTCCAGGGTGGAGTATGCATCGTTGGACGACGTGGTGAGCAGAATACTGGAACTGGGCAAAGGGGCTATGATGGCGAAAACCGATGTGAAGGCAGCCTACAGGAACGTGCCGGTTCACCCTAGAGACAGGTGGCTGCTAGGGATGGAATGGGAAGGTGTGACCCATGTGGATGGCACCCTCCCATTTGGGCTGAGGTCAGCCCCTCTATTGTTCACGGCTCTGGGGGACGCAATCGAGTGGGTTGCGTCCAGGAGGGGTGCCAAGTGGGTGAGGCACTATATAGACGATTTTATAGTGGTTGGAAAGGAAGGCACGAATGAATGCGTGGAGGCGTTGAGAATATTTAAGGAAACGTGCCAGGTGTTGGGTATGCCGCTGGATGATGGCAAAGAGGAGGGACCAAGCGAGGTCATTACCTTCCTGGGCATTGTGATTGATTCCATCAAGATGGAAATCAGGCTCCCCCAGCAGAAACTGGAGGAGCTAAGGAGCACCCTCAGAAAGTGGAGAGGGATGAGGAGCTGCAGGCGCAGGGACCTGGAATCTATTGTGGGGTCCCTGAACCACGCCTGCAAGGTGGTGAGGCCGGGGAGGGCCTTCAAAAGAAGGTTGCTGGACCTGATGACTACAGTCAAAAGGGGCGACCGAAGAGTTAGACTGAATCAGGAGGCCAGAGCAGACCTGGAGTGGTGGTTTCAGCTCGGCCTCAACTGGAACGGTACCTCACTGATGGGATTGGTGTCAGAAACCCCCCATGAGACGATGTTATCGGATGCATCAGGCTGGTGGGGGTGTGCGGCCACCTGGAACGGGAGGTTGTTCCAGCTGAACTGGAAGGAGGCCAAAGGGGCCGAGGAGTGGAACATTATGCCCAAAGAGTTGCTGCCCATTGTGGTGGCCGCGATAGTATGGATGACACAATGGAGAGGCAAGGTAGTCAGGGCCAGGTGTGACAATATGGCGGTGGTGGCCACGATTAAATCAGGGTCGTGCAAGGAAAGAGCAGCCATGCACCTGAGGAGATGCCTGGCATTTATAGAAACGTCAGTACCAGTGACCATAGTAGCTGAGCACATTAAGGGGGTGGAGAACACAGTGGCTGATGCCCTGTCCAGGAACAAGTTGGATGTTGCTCATTCTATTATGCAGGGAGCTACAAGGGAGCCAGTGCCGATCCCGGTAGGGTTAGTGGAGCTCCTGACCGAGAGAGACCACTCCTGGAAAGAGCAGGAGTGGGGGAGATTGCAGCGTTTCTGTTTGAGCAGGGACTGAGTGAGGCCACACGGAGGCGTTACGACTCCGTGTGGAAGAAGGTACGCGGCATGGTGCAAGGAACTGGAGGAGGCACCATTGCCAGTATCGGAGGAGAAGGCCACGGGTAACGTGGCCACCCTGGCCCGAGGCGGTGTGAAGGCAGCCACGGTAAAGTTTCACTTGGCCGGTCTGAGGCAAGCCCAGATCAGAGCAGGCCTACCCCCTCCAGAGTGGGGGAAGATGGCCAGGTTAGCTCAGACAAGAAGGGGCCTGGAGCGCTGGGAGGCGGCGAATGGTGCAGGGAAACTGGAAAGGCATCCCGTGAAGTGGCACCACATGAGAGCCTTACATGAAGAATGGGGGTCAATGGGAGAGAAGGGAAGAATGCTGTGGGCAGCGGCCTGCTTATGTTTCTTTGCCTGCTTAAGGGCCGGCGAGGCACTGGCCCCAGAACAAGAAGCATTTGACGAAGGGGCTCACCTCACCTGGAGTGACGTGGAGGTGGGTGAAAGGAACGGAAAGGAGGTGATCAGAATAAAGATCAAACAGTCCAAGACGGACAGACTGAGGAAAGGCGCTTTCGTGGTGCTGGAAAGCACGGAAGGGGATATTTGCCCGGTGAGGGCAGTGCTGAGATTCATGATAGACAGGAGGGCAGGCCCAGGCCCATTCTTCTCAGGCAGTGAAATGGGGGGCCTCACAAGAAGAGAGTTCGTTAAAGAGGTGAAAGAGGCACTGGAGAGAAAGGGCATCTCCAGTGAGGGTATCTCCGGACACAGTTTCCGGATAGGAGCAGCCACAGCTGCGGCTGCGGGAGGTGCCTCTGACGAAGAGGTAAAAGCTCTGGGAAGATGGAGGAGCCGGGAGTATAAGGGGTACATCAGAAGGGATGTGACAGAGCAAACTGGAGCGGCCAGGAGGCTGGTGGAAGGCGCCAGAGCGGAGGGAGTGAGAAATGAATAAGCTCAGATGAATAATCCATGTCAGCACCTTCGTGTTTATGTAGTCGTGTATGTCTGAGTCACCCAGTACTTACCGTGGTCATATTGGTTATATGTATATAGTTATTACTCGACGGGTGTGATAAGTAAGGGGTGGGAAGGATGGGGAAACCCCCTCCCACTGGGTAGTAAATAGGGTGAGTGGGAAGGATGGGGAAACCCCCTCCCACTGGGTAGTAAAGAGGGTAAGGTTGAGGGTGTGTGCGTCGGAGCAGTCGGGGCTCTCCGAGGGGCGGTTGGTGGGGCGATCGGTGGGGGTGTGGCAGCCGCTAAGGGCGTGGCTGCACAGGGACAATCCTTGGGCGCAAGCGCAAGGCTTGCCATAAGTCCCAACAGGACCCCGGCGGAGGCGTGGCTGGGAGGAAATGGAATGAGGCCCAGCCGCGCGCGCACGACTGCAAACCTCCGGCACACACTCACAGGTTAGAAGTAAGGGCAGTGTATAACTTTGCAATTATGGTTTGACTTAACTCTTCACCTCAGAAGGTAACGACAGGTCCAGTGAAACGTACCGAGGTTACCGGCGGTTAAAGGGGAAGAGTAGGCAGGTAAAGGGTCGCCCCTGCGCACGCAGGACGGCGGGAAGAGTACAGACGAGGTAAGACCCCGTGTAGTGAGACATAATTGGAAAATAAGAAAAGAGAGTAAGCGAAATAAAATGGAAGAAAAAAACAAGAGGGAGAAAGGCACTAGAGCGTCAGGGAAAGCCACAGCGGAGGCCTGTGGCGAAGAATCCCCCACCCACCGCTACCCTAACTAGAGTGGGGGAGGGCTCAATTCTCCGGCAGCACCACCCATCTGGGGGTGGGGCTCCGTGACCAGGTTTCAGGCGAGCGCAGGGGGGTGTGGCAGCCGCTAAGGGCGTGGCTGCACAGGGACAATCCTTGGGCGCAAGCGCAAGGCTTGCCATAAGTCCCAACAGGACCCCGGCGGAGGCGTGGCTGGGAGGAAATGGAATGAGGCCCAGCCGCGCGCGCACGACTGCAAACCTCCGGCACACACTCACAGGTTAGAAGTAAGGGCAGTGTATAACTTTGCAATTATGGTTTGACTTAACTCTTCACCTCAGAAGGTAACCCATTGTTTGGAGTCGGTGACACGAAAGATACCTTCTGGTCCCACAGACATTCTGACAAAGAACTTCTGTAGCCAGAAACTGTTGGCATCTTGTACGAGCATGACTCACAAATAGAAAATGAGGAACATTTTTTTGTTAATGGGAATTTCAGTTTCACACATCAAGTGAATAATAGTATACTGTGTATAATCTGAAATTACCTTCCATTACTCTAGGCAGAATAAGCAACAAATACTGCCGTTCTCTGTTCATAGAGCCTATAATTTATACTGTTACGCGTAAATGTTAAATTACAGCTGAGCCATTGCGTTTAAAATATAACAAACACAAATATTACTTCCGTTCCATAGAGCCAGACCCACCCACACACTGTTAACTTACACTTTCGAATGAAAGGTTCCATTTTACTGAAAGTGAAAAGGATGGACCAAGCGATTCCTGATGTGGTAAATGCAGTGATGGTTAATGCTGCCATGAAAAATTTGATACACTTTATTAACTTTTCTTTGAAAGGCAGAATACAGCCATCATTTTGGAAAGATGAATCAAATCCCAGTGACCCTGCAAGGGAACATATACACAAAAAAAGCAATTACATGTATGACTGAATTCAGTTTACTGTACATTATAATTGTCTTTACCATAACTGAACGGTTCAACCAATATAAGAATGGTATAGACAGTGTGTCAAGCCAGTGGTTTGTATTGTGGCATATACAACCACATGTATCAAACACATCTGGCCCAGTTGGTACTTTCACATCATAGAGGAAATTTTGATGAAAATATTTGAAATAGTATTTCTGGCACCCGCATTACTAAATCTACAAGAAATTTACACTCAATCCTCTCATGAGTTGCACTTCAGAACAAATCAGCCCCATAGTTAAATCTACCAGTGAGATCATAATGCTTAAAACCTTTGTAGGGTCAGGTGGTTGCCCAATAGCACCAGGTATGTAATAAAGGTGTACACTTAGTTATAGAAATGTAATTGACAATTTTAAGCTAATAATATTATATTATTATAGTAATGCTGTGAAACTATCCTGATAAAGTGGCTGGAAAACTTTGTTGGGAAAGGGTGGAAAAAGGGAAAAATTGATAACTGCAATTATTATATTTTTTTTTTGTAAATTAGACCCTCTCCTCAAATTAGTTACTAATTTGATCAAATTGTGTCACTAATTTGATCAAATTGTGTCACAATTTCTCACATTTTGTAATTTTAATTTCCTCAGAAGCGTAAACCTGAACCCACACAGAGCAGAGGGTAAAACATCGCATTATTCAAATTCAGTGTGAAATTTGTTGTCCAAAGCAATGGCCTAGCTTGAAAACATAGCTATGGCTTACTCCAAGATTAGAAATAGCTTAGGGAGGGAAAAATGATTAAGAGAGAAGCTTTGATTCCTTATAGTCAGACATTGTTGAGATGTGAGAAGTCAGTTATGCTCATCTTAAAATAACAACAGCTGCCTAACTGATCTTCACCACATCACTTTGGTATAAAAAACTGCTGATGTATGCATTTCCCCTACCTTTCCTCATGTAATATAGGATACTCTTATCCTTGCAAAACTAATTCAATGTGTTAAGACCACCCAGACATGTCAATTGAAATATGAAGAAGTAAAGTAAGCAGAATATATTTACCTTTGTACATGCACGGTATGTTCAAACCATTTAATCAAATTGCTCAAATCGCGGTAAATATATTTCATACTCACCTTCTAGGAGGTGGATAAGTAAACCGTCCAATCAAAAAATAGTTTTATGCGTTTCCTATAGCCTAGAGCCATGGTACAAGTTGGTTGCACCCCTCCGCGTTTGGTCGGTACGAAATTTACACTATCCTTGGGCCTTTGGCCCTCGGTTGTGTAAATCCCATACCAACTTACATGTTGTGGTGCAACTTATACTTATTATAGTCCTGGTGTATTCAAAATAGCTTCTATTAATTGTATGTGTTTCATTTTATAAGGCTGAAGGTACAGTAAAAATAAATTATTAGGGTTTCACCTAATTTCCAAAATGGATTCCCAATTATAACCTAATGGTACTACTGTGAATTATTTTCTTACTGAAAAAATAGTATATAATGTGTGTGCCCAAGTTAATTAGGTAATGTTGCAGTTAGAAATAATTACAGTAGTGGTGCCTTTTAGGAAGCAATTGCTCCATTTCACCACAATTAATCTGTATATTAATTTTTACCCTGTTTTTATTTCTACAAGAGTGTATACAAAAGAGAGTAAGCAGTTCCACAGTATCAATCGACTATAATCTGAACGATATTAGGGATCAATAGCACTCGTAAAACATTTGAAATAGTAAGAGACTAAGCGGAATGCTAATCCCAAACAACACGGTTTACCTGTGCTATTACTCATACAAATATATATTTATGAGTTTTCTTTTTAAGTTATAAATGGCCATACAACCAGGTACAGTAGAACCTCTCTTATCCGGGCACCTTGGTTTCAAGGGGTGCCCGTATCTCAGATTTGCCCATATCTCAGAATGCATTCAAATTAGTGCTGCCAGCTGAACTGCCTATCCAAAAGCAGCTGTCAAATTTGCTAGTTGGGATACTTTACCTAACCACAAGGTACATAGCAGCTGCCCGGTAGAGGGAGGTGCCCGTAACTTGGGAGTCCGGATAAGGGAGGTTCTACTGTACCTCCATAGTACCTTTATCCATAATAATTTAATAAACACCAACAAGATTAATAGTCCCAGTGAGAAGTTTGTGAATAATTTATTGTTATATTTTACAGCAGTTGTCAAAGACATCCCTGGTGCCATAGCTACTACATAGTGTCAACTATTCAAATAGTCAAATGTGTTCAGCTAGCTATCAAGTAGATAGATACATTAACTCACCAAAGCTCATTCTGTACACGACTTACCCAGTATGTGACCGCTTGTCATTGTACACAAAGTCCATACCGTCAGCAATACTACTGCTAACACTCTTACAAAATTCCTGCTGCAATCTTTCCCCATGGTAAGTGTAGAGGCCGCCCTCGACCTCTCTGTACGACGTAACCCGGACGACCGCTTTCCGTCCGTACCAACCCGCTCTGCGCGAATTCTCCTAGTCTCGCCCACATATAACTGGAAGGTAAAGGGTCGGCTACGCCAGACTATTGAAACCGCCCCTCCTAGAATAGCGCAGTCTCGCAGCCTAGACCATTTACCTAATCGCTTCGCCTGCTGGTCAATTGCCTATCCAATTTCGTACCATTTCCCCAGATTCTTCCTATACACGTTTTGCTGGGGAACGGAGCGAAATTGGATAGGCAATTGACCAGACTCTCTTCCAAGAAGGGCGATTAGGTAAAGGGTCTTAATTGCTAGACTAATGAAGCACTAAAGGTGCGAACCTTCAGCGCTAGTACGTACGCACTAGCTAGGGGATATCTATGTTCTGAGTAAGTTCATGCCATCAATGATAAGAGCATGACAGACAGACAGACAGACAGACAGACAGAGAGACAGAGACGAAGTGGACGACAAACCCTCTCGCGCATGCGCACTGACAGCTAACCGTATAACCCTCAATTATGTCGCCACACTGTACACACTCCCAGTTAATTGTTTTGTCAAACGCAGGTAGAATCCGCATGGTCAAACGGAACTGCTGGCCAGGTTGTCGGATAAACCCTATTCCCACTTAATTTACTCGTGAATTTTGTGTACACCACAATTAACTCTTTCTTTCACAACAATTATCCTCTATTCACTCTGCTCTGGCATAACTCTGGAACTCTCTGTCACACTGTCTACTCACTTTCAACTTGCAGCTTTGACTTTCTTTACTGTTATAGTCATCACCATTTGATTATTAGTTAGTTTGATTGTATTGATTGTCTTAATCATACAGTTAGACAGTGTAGTTTCTCTCTACTATAATCTAGAGTGGCTTTAGCTAGCTGTTAGGTTAGGTGTTAGCTTTTCATATAGCTGCTAATAGCTTGGGACTTGCATCCTAATGCCCCCCCCCCCCCCCCCCCCCCCCCCACTCTATCTAGTTCACAGTAGTTATCAGCTTTGATTAGCTGAGTAGTGAACAATCATACACACTAATTAAAGAATAAATTGGTAATATCTTTTAGTGACTTGCAAGTCACTTTTTGGCTACTGGAAATTTAGCAATGGAGAATAGCTCTTTGCAGACTTTTTTGCTATGCTATTCCACAGTTGTAAAGTCAAATGATGATGATGATGATGATGACGATGATGATGATTATGATGATGATGATGATGATGATGATGATTATGATGATGATGATGATGATGATGATGATGGTGATGATGATGACAGTTTTTTGTTGTTCTTTTTAATTCTTTGGTTGGACATGAATTTGATGCCTACACATATCAAGCCAGAGAGATCTTGGACACACTGGATCTGTTCATCCAGATGAGAGTGAGATATGAGAAGTCCATCGCACCGGACAGGCCAACATCCCTGGAGATTGCGGTAAGGGGACGTTATCCAAAGCCCAAAGCTTTTTAAATGACAAACCTAGAGTAGTTCATTTTCAATTTTATCAGATAAAAATTTTGTGAACGAGGAAGTTAGAGCTAAAACAATGAATAGCTAAATTTAATCAGGACGAAATTATTAAAATAATTTTTTTAATTATTTTTATGATAAAAGTGCTGTTTTTAATCAGACTCCATTACAAGTAGCTGCACTTAATCACTCAACTTGGAACATTCCAAAAAGCAATCTATAATTATCCACTTATATGACTTTCGAATTACAAATAAAAACCCAGCACTTTATATGTAATTGTTAACACACCTTCAAATTTTAAGATATGCCATCGTACTTGTAATAACTTTGCATGCTAGAATATGTTGTTGTATCATTATTATGATCGTTGTGATTAAATGTATTTCCTGAGTTGTGGTCACATTAATTATAGCCTGGGTATTCATACCGCATCAGTTTTTATGTTTTGCAGCATGATTTGGATTGTCTGTATTTTGATTATAATGAACATTGAAATAAGAAATAAATATACTTGGAAGTTGGAGTGTTGTTGCGATTGACGTGTGCTTGAACCACTATACTATACAACATTACTCATCAGTAAACTAATCCGTAAGATTTAATCATTTCTTCATAGTTCACGGTGAAATAGATGGAGGGTCGACAGAATGGACAAAATTTCTTATTGCATTGTTCCAATTCCTTATTTGCGAAATTTATTGTTTCCTGAAAATAATTTTGAGCAGTTTTTCAAGCAGAGCTAGCACTCCCGCTCCTTTACTCACACTGATGGACTTATGCTGTAGTGATACAAGTATTTTTGTTGATGACCCCTAATTGGCTATGTATAATCATTACATATTATTATAGGTGTTGAGGGCCCCACTGGGAGAAATGAAAGAAGAAGAGAGAACAACAGGAGACAGGCCTTGAAAGCTTATGTCAGAGTTGTCATTGATTCAGGAATGTGATATAAAAGTTTGTCATTCCTGCTATTGGGGTGATATCTTGGTCAGATATTGTTTAAGCCATGTGTGCTATTCTCGCCAGCCAGACCCTCCTTTACCCAATTGCTCCTCCCGTTTTTTGTAGTTGTTTTTCACGGAGGGGCTGCACACGCCAGACTATGTGTGCCACATTGTGATGCTTCACTAAACCTTCACTCTATTCCTTCCACCCTTCCTCTGTTGTGCCATTTAACACCACTTTCCAGCTGGGATCTCTACATACTTCCTTCATGTCCCTTTCAACACATCTCTCTCCACCCCCAGGTTGTGGTGGCCAACTATAGAAAACAATCTTGGGTATAAAGCAATTAGTGTGGCATCCTAACAAATGGCCCAGATTGTAGGGGGTCTGTATGCAGCTTCATTGAGTTAGTGTATTGTGAAGACTGAAACAGATAGGAAAGAGAACACTCAGACATTGTAGGCAGCCTTTATGTGTGTAAAAAAATACCCACAGCAAATTTTCTATTTACCAGGGGCAGATCCAGCTCTAGCGACAAGTAGGGGCCAAAATATATTTAGGTCAAAACTTATGAAATATATTTAAATATTAATGATAGATTGTACATGGATTGGATGCCAGTTTAAGAGTGAAAAGCAAAAGTTAGCATGCAGTTATTCTGTAAACTGTGTGGCCCATATTGGTGAATTCACCCTTATAATTAAAAAAAAATTGGTTGGGAGGAGGGGGGGCCCTGGCCCCCTCGGCCTCCCCCCCCCAGATCCTCCTCTGTTTGCTTGCAAAAAATTTGATATTCAGTACTAGTTATAACATGATAAAACTATTTGTGAAGAACTTATTAATTAATGTTTGTTTCAATTCACAAGTAAAAATTTGACAGTCAAAAACTTCAATGGAAAAGTACATTCACTCGAACATTACTACCCTTCATCTTTCTTCACATGGGGCGTGGATCGACTGCGATCGACTACTACACTTTCATCAGCTTCATAAGGTCCAATTTCCACGTATCCTCTTCTCCTCCAATTCAGAATGGACTTGAAATTAACAAACTCCAAGCCTTTCACAATGTAGCGAATGACTCGAATTAAAGCATAGATGATGGGAATGGCTAGTACAATGTAATAACTAACATAGAGAAACTGGTTGAAAGGTGAAGTTTCGCAACTGGTACTCGCAAAAGCAATTCCTGTGGCAAAGAAAGAGCCTACGAAGAATAAAAAGACAAAGGAAACGTCTAGAAATGTGTGTGCGAGATTTTTATAGGGTCTGAATAAACAGATAATTCCAAATAATGCTCCGTGAGCAATAGCTATGAACAGAAATCTAAATTGCATGGGAGCTTTTAAGAAACATATAAGAACCAAGGCCCTGAAGAAGAAATACATTGTAGAAAACAGCCGGCAATCTTTCTTCCAATCGGAACTAGCCTTGAACGGGGTGTAAAATGCCTCAGCAAAGATTTGAATGTTGTGCGATCGAATGCAGTACTTGTTTAGTTTGTCCTGGAAGGACTGCAGTGAGTATATGATGAGAAGGAACACTGGGAAAAAAACATAAATGGTGACCATTGTGAGTGATATCCCAAAGTAGACGATGTGGGCGGAGTGATACACTTTTATGTCGGGTTGAACGTACAGCACCGGGGTTGTGTCATTGTCACAGCAATGGTGGGCACCATATGTTGTTGTGGTGGTGAGGGCAATGAACATGATCTTGGTAGAGGAGAGGATGACAAGTGTGGCAAAGAAATTGATGATGGAACGTTTGGGATCATTCGTGACTGAATAGTGTGACAGAGCTCGTCGAAAGGGCCTCCAAAACACCACCAGAGGGCGAAAGCCTCTTTCGTGAAGGTCCACTATGATCCAAGCTATTGCTACGAGAATGCTTGGGATTATGATGGGGATATAATGCAGCATCAGCACTTCCAAATTGTTCAGTCTGGGAGACACACAAAATGGCGGTATAACACTGCGGAAGAAATCCAAGTTCCATATGCCATAGAATACCTTGATCAATTTTAAGTAAGTCGCACCTCTGTTTTTGAAAGGGTAAAGGAACATAGGCTCAGTTCCAAATGACAGATAAACCATGTTCAATTGGCTAAATAATACAAACGCCTTCGTACTTCCTTTAGCCGGAGATATCTGAAACAGTATTATGACAACCAAGAAAATCCCAAGGAAGGTTGTCTCAAAGAACAAATAGAGAGCCCAGCCACTGTAAGATCTGTTGCATGAGTAACAACTCAAGTCCATGGTAAACACACTCTGACCATAGGATTCATTGCAATCCTTACAGTAATTCCCATGGCGGTTTAAGCCCGAGCACATGAAAGCGGTAAGTCCTTCTGAGGTGTCTGGGAGAAGAAGGTTATTGGGGCACAACAAAGTGTGTCCTTTTGAAGTATCGTAAGGACATGGAGCAACAGATATGACTTCATTTGGGCTATTAGCTGTGACACAGTTACCAAGTAGAATCTTGGCTCTGTTCACCAGTGTATTATTCTTCACTCTAGAAATAGTTCTTGTCTTTCGATCTTCTCCAAAGGAGCATCGAACTGTGTAATTATTTCCATCAGTGTACTGCCAATAGTGGTTGATAGTCTTTGAACACTCCATTGAGTCATTTCTCTTGTTTGAAGTAACTCTACTGAACACCACTGTAAAGGCAGCTGCAATCCAAAGCACAAAATCTAGAAAATATGTAGCCTTCATAACTTCTGCTGCTATAGCTACACAATGTGTACAGCACTTCCTAGCTTACTCCAAGTGTAGCTGTTGGGGGAAACTGAACCTGAAGATACTAAATAAAGTTTGTATTGGCTCCAGGACACTCCCAAAACATCATGTGTGTCCTTTACAGAATCACAGTGAAAGTACTCGGCCGTGAGTTTGCACAAACAACACTGAAAGGGAATTCTCCCCTCCTGTGCCCTGGCCACCACAGTGTTCATATGTTATGCTTTCACATTGATATGGTACAGGTATGTCTGTATTTACTTGTGAATCTTTGATGTTGCTTATTTTTGCTATGCTTGCTGGTGTCTGTACGTATGATAAAATAATCCAATAGATATTCTGCCACTAGAAACATAATAATGGTATAGTTAGGTATACAGCATACAAGTAAGGTGTGCATTATTGGTAAAATTTCAGTACACTTCAATGTAATGTGTTACCAGAAGCCGTTAAGGTGCTGATTCTTCTCGTGGATAGATATGTTGAAACTGTCCAAATTTTCTTTATTGGATATTTTGAGTTTGTTGATCAGACAGAGAAACTTGATGATTTGTGAGAAATAGTTGAAAAGTTGAATTTGCAGTAGTATTTTTTTTGCACTGGCAATTTAGAGAATGCATCCAAGTTTAGGCAAGTGCATGTTATACATGTGACACAGTATTCAATTGCATAATAGATTTTTACAACTCTATCATCTAACTGGGGTAGGCCACACCCTTAACTCCACCCACCCAGGCAGATATATCTCATACCTTGGCAGTTGCATTATTGGCCTGCTTTTTATTTCTATATTTAAGTGGCAATCATCATAGTGAGGCTAAGGCTTCATAATATTTTCCCATGCCTCTAGCCAGTGACAGGCCAGGCAATGTCTCTGGCTAGATCACATGATGCACAAGGAAAGCAGCTGGTGACAGTTCTATGCTGCCAGAGCTCTCTGTAGTCATGTAAATTGCTGAGTTGTGTTTCAATGACATATCTCTGTATCTGTCACATTACTCAGCATAAACAGGGAAGGGGAGCAGGGCCACTAGCACGACCCTTATGCCTGGTGGCAATATAGTGCATGATGTAACATGGTTTCCTTCCAGTAAATTGGTAATGGTTGTCAAAACCACATCCATCAGCACTTTCCCAGGACTTCCTTGGACTATACACGTTATTATGGCTGTGAAACTAGCTGCAGAAGAAGGTGGCAAGGCTTATGATACATGTAAAGGAACAAGTCATACAAGCATAGGTGCCAACTGTCCTCGAATGTCGAGGACAGTCCTCGATTTAAGAGCTTTGTCCTTGAGTCCTTGATGACCTATCACTTTCCTATTGTTTGTCCTCGATGATCTGGTCCAGGTTTTATGCAACTCTGCTAACAAGTGCTGCATCCAGTTAATCACAACTGACAAGCCAGCTGAGTTAGCACTGCAGTCAGCTCTGCTAGCTCAGCTGGCTTGTGGCTAACAACTGGATGTAACTGTTATAACTCTATTTTCACTGAAGAGCTGCTTGCTCAGTGTAAAAAAGCAACATACTTAGCCACAGGTCCAGGACCCTAGGAACACAATCAACAGCCAGATGATAGCTAGTTAAACTAAATTTTTGCAATTTTTTGCAATGACATCATAATTAATTATGTAATGTGGGTGTGGTTTGTAGGTGTGGCCATGGGTGTGGCTTATGTCCTTGAAGCTAGTTTGAAAAAGTTGGCACCTATGTACAAGAATCTGTATGTGGAGGGAGAGGTAGAAAGTGTTGTTGTTGTTTTTTTTTGTTGATGATATCCATCCGCTGATATTGTGACAGTTTTATATGAATGTTTGGATATTACAAAGCACTTTGCTGGCTTGTGAATTTGGTGAGGTCGATATGGGATTTAGGGCCGAAGGTTTACGGATAGTTTCAACATATCACACTCCCACTCGTGTAGTTTAAGTAATTGGCGAGCGAGCGAGACACTTACAGGGGTAACACAATCGAAAATCGGGGATAGTATAAATCCCCCGTACTGACCAAACATCATAGTGTTCTGCCATGGCTCTAAAGCAAACACAGAAAACTAATTTTAGCTAGCAACAAGTATTGTCATAGAGGAGGATCAACTTGATGCTCTACTATCCAGATATGGGACATAGCTAGTAATGTGGTATTCGTGCTTAAGCACAACTCATGAACACTCAAGTAAATTGAGTAAAAATATCCCTTTTTTACCAAATACTTCAAGTGCTAATAATGTCATCAGCTGCTTAATACCAGCTTCATTAAGATATCATGTGGCCTCCATTTTATTAAGAAAGGCAGACAGTGATGGGGCAGAAAGAAATTCCCAGTGTGTTTAAACATATTGTTTTACCTTATTTCAACAAAAAGAAATGACTGACAGTAGTCTCTCTCCTAATATTACTTCCAAAAGATCAAAGGAATGCATATTGCATTTAGCCCAGTATATAACTCTTATTTATATAAGGATGGAACTTGAGGTATTTGTACTCAAACCTACTCATTGCAAATTTACAAGTACTCATAAAGTACCTTTGAAAGTACTTCACTCAATGTCTGCTACTATCTCAATTCAACAGCAACAATTTTCTAGCACATGCTAGGCTACTCAAAGCCAGACTCAAATTTTGGCCTAATATATTTGGGCCCCTCCCCCCATCACTGGCACTGGATCCATCCCTGTCCTAGGACTTGTATGTTTCTTATGGTCTACAGCATTAGGTGCCAACTGTCCCTGTATTGCTGAGATGGTCCCAGTTTTACGAGCACTGTCCACTGTCCCCGCCAATACTTAGTTGTTTGTCTCCATTTTTACTGGTTGTGGGATTATTATTATTATTATTTGGTTCATCACAAAAAGGAAAGAAAAACCTATAAATTAAATTGACCAATCAAAAGGAAGAACAAACACTACATAAATGACACAAGTAACCTAGCCCCTTAACAAAGTCATACAATTCATCTACAATCAACATTAGGCCTTGCCAGATTATGCTAGCATTTTTTCTGGAATAATAGACATGAAATAGCATAGTGGAATAATTCTAGAATAATATAATTAAAAAATAATAAAGGGAAGAATCAGTCCATAATGATCCCTAATTATAAAAGAAAATCAATAGTGCTTCCCCCCCCCCCCCCCCCCACACCCCCCCCCCCCCTATTTTTCTTGTACACTATGTAAAGGACATAAACATTTAGAAATGAGGTCATAAGGTGAAGCTGGGTTTGTGTTGCCCACTCTGTTATTGTACTATCAAAATGAAAAAAAAAGTTTGAAATTCCTGGGAAAGCTGTCAGCTCAGGGCTCAGAGTCAGCAAGTCATCTGGAGAATTATACTGGATGGTTTCTCTTCTTGAGCAACTCAATAATCATACTGCATCAGACAAAAAATTATTACCAACCGACCTACAAAATAATTTGAAGGAAAGAGAAGGTGCATCCACTGCTGAGCATATTAATTGATGCTATTGTAGTGAACTCTTGAACTCTCTCAATTCTCACCTCATTCCCCCCCCCCCCCCCCCCCCCCCCCCCCCCGCACTTTCTATATCGATCCCTTACCATATATTCACGTGTATCATTCAGTCAATTGCTAATAAAACTGAGTGTTGTGAGACTGTGAGCAATCTGAGTTAGAGGTTTGCTAAATTTCTAGCCCTCTACATCCCCCCCCCCCCCCCCCCCAACCAAATGTCTGGTAAGGTTTCTCACAATTGAACTTTTTCAGCTGCAACAGAACATGCTTTCTCCATTCATTGAACATTTTTACATGACATTCAAGGCTTTCACTGAAAGATTAGCTAGCTGTATTGAATCCTCTATATTGAGTAATTCAGTATAACAGTAAGAGAGACTGATAGATAGTTTACTCATTCATTTCATAACCTACCGACTAACTGTATATCTCTACTGCAATCATCACTATTTCACTTAGCCATATTTAATTGGAATAATAAGGAAATTTCTAGAATAATATAGTATTCTTTTGGAATAATAATACAATTTTTTAGAACAAAAAAAAATTCTAAAAACTTCGAGCATAATCCGGCAGGCCCTAATCAACATACCACCCCCTCCCTGCAACAGTAATAACTTAATGTTAGACATTTATTCTGTGCTTGTCCCTACTAATAATGTATACCTTTATTTTCACATGTTGTAAAAAAATATATTAATTTTTCTTTAGCAATTTTTTTACTTTGCTGGTTTTTCTTAACTCCAGCCGAGCTAATGGTATTTTTTGTACCTCAGCTCACTCCACTTGTAGTAATCACTACCAGGTAATAATGGGGGCTGGGGACAATGCCCCAAAAGCAGGGACCGTCCCAGCAGAAAGGGGACTGTCCCGGCAGTAGGGGGACCATCCCAGCAGAAAGGGACCGTTGGCACTTATGAGCATGAACGAGCTGGAAGTTTGAACCACAGTTTCTCGTAACTGGACAGTAGTTAATTACATTCCTTTCACTGAACTACTGGTAGCATGATACACTATTGTAACCCCAAACCCCTCCTACAGTGTAGCAGTTGGTAAAAGGTCATCAGCTATGCGAGACTAACATACAAAGTATAAGTTTATAGTAACAGAAGTGGCAACTTGTGTTTTTAGCTTACAAACTCATCTGCTCAATGTTTACTACAGATCAACATTGTCAATTCATGTCCTTCAGACATCCAGTTGCTCATATTTCAATGATATCAACTTTTTTTAGTCCATTCTAAAAAAATTTATTTTAGCTCCATTTTCTGTCAGGTATGTAAGGCCGGAACACTTTAAAAATTCTGTCCATAGCACACCATGAATTTTTACTCAAAATAGAGCACACTTTAGGATGACATCATTATGAGTTGCTAAGATTTTAATTAACGTCAATTACCAATAATTACCCACTTTTTTTTAGAAATTTCAAGTAAAAAGTATTACAAATAGAAATGTGTGTGAGAAATATTGTAAAGTGAAAATATTGTTAGTGAGAATTATGGAGTGTGGTTGTACTCTTTATAACAGTTTCGTTCATTTTTCAAACAAAGTGCAACGTTACAGGAAGAGCAACGAAATTTGGTTCTTTCTCTACAATAAACGCATGGACGTTGATCATCAGCTACAAATGGTAGATGAGTTATGTTCTTGTCTGATCGACCATCAACAGGTGTCTTGGAACGAGGACGTCCACTTTTTGATCCTTTCCTGTAATCCCCAATAAGCTCTGAAGCAAGTTCCAGACGGAAGTTAAGAAAAGAGGGTTTTTTTTCCTTCTTGTCTCCCTGACCATATATTTTCAGCACATAAGCATTTTGAGAGCATGCTTCAAGAATGTATGAAAAAATTTTCTTCCACCACTTCCTTGATCTTCTTCCCACATTATAGTAAGCCATTCTTTGGTCACTTAGATCAACTCCACCCATGAATTCCTGGTAATCTGGAAGACATGGTGGGCAATTCTCTTTTTGCTTATATTTTGTGACTGATGCATCAGACGTGGCATGATGAATGGTAGTAAGGAAATTTACTGCTCTCTTGTCTTTCCATACGCATGCCATCAGTGGACCATTTGATCGGTAGTTGTAAAAGCCTCTTTTAGGTTCATTTGCCTTAGATTTTTCATATGCTAACGCAGGAGGATACGCTTTTCTGTTGGTTCGTGCTGTTCCACACGCATACGTCCCCTTCAAGTACAAAGTCAGAAAGAGATAAGGTGAAGTATAGTAATTGTCTACATACAATTTGTGATGCCTTCCTTCTAACCCTTTCATAAGATCTAAAACTACTGCGGTTGAAAGGCCTAGCTCATCTTGACTTAGAGCAGAGTTTTTGCCAGTATAGATTCGGAATTTTTTTATATAGCCATACTTTGCATCAGCTAACACAAAAACTTTAATGCCATGCTTGACTGGCTTGTCCTTCATGTACTGCTTGAAACTCAGCCGACCTTTGAAAGGTATCATGGCTTCATCAATGGTAATGGATTCATTCAAATTATACTCACTTTCAAAAGTAGATGCAATGATATCCAACAGTGGGCGCACCTTGTATAAGGGATCATAGCCAGTCACACCAGCTTTAACTTCACGTTCATTGTCATTCAAATGAAGGAATCTCGAGATTTGCTGGAACCTAACTAAAGGCATTACTTCAGAAATGTGCTGACGAATTAGCTCATGCTTGTCAGACCAATACATCTCTATCTGAGGCAGCCTAACTATCCCCATGTAAAAAAGCATGCCAATATATGCCATTAGTTCCTCACGTGTTACTTCCTCCCAAGGACGTGAGCGGCCGGCCATGTGTTTTGATCTACACTGAGATGCATATTTATTTGTTTCCTTAACTACTAAATCGAATGCTTTACGAGTAAAGAAACGATGAAACAGATCTATAGCTTTAGCATAGTCAGGACCAGGTTGTACAGGACCAGGTTGTACAGGACCAGGTTGTACAGAACCAGGTTGTACAGGACCAGGTTGTACAGGACCAGGTTGTACAGGACCAGGTTGTACAGGACCAGGTTGTACAGGACCAGGTTGTACAGGACCAGGTTGTACAGGACCAGGTTGTACAGGACCAGGTTGTACAGGACCAGGTTGTACAGGACCAGGTGCAGGACCAGAAAAAGCATCAACCTCCTTATTTCTTTCTTTCTTCACCCAAGGTGAATTCATAATAGTTTCTTGATACGAAGGACTATCTAATTTTGGGGTACTGCAAACATTTTCACCTCTACCTCTTCCTCTACCTGATCCTGTACCTCTACCTCTTCCTGCTCCTCTACCTCTAACTCTTCCTGCTCCTCTTCCTCTTCCAGCCACTTCTTCCTGCTTCTCTACCTCTACCTCTTCCTGCTTCTCTACCTCTACCTCTTCTCGCTCCTCTTCCTCTTCCCTCTCTTCTTCCTGTTCCTCTGGTCTTGTCACTCTTTCTCTCCCCTTACCTCTTGTTCGAACTGTATTGGAATTGCCAAACTCTCCTTCTTCACGATTGTCTTCATCATCAAAGTCGTTCCTAATTGGAGATGACGAAGATGCTATGGAATCAGAAGAGCAATCCATTGACGTATGTTGAGCCTCTATACAAATATTACAAGCCATTAATTGATATTACTCTATAATGATATATACCTAATGCTAACAATTGCAAATATGAAGTTGAGAGAGAATGCTCTACATACTACAAACAATTACCCTTTCTATTCAAGCTGACATCTCTTACCATCAGTGGTATTTAGATACATAGGCGGCAATTCATCTGAAGATGAATGAGAGCTTGAACTCAGATCACTCAGAGCTCTGGTATGGTAGGAATATTCTTCATCCCATTCAATATCACTGTCTTCGCTTTCCGAAGCATCGAAATTATAACTACAGGGTACTTGATCCTGTTCAGCCATGACAATAGACGAGTCGGTCTAAATCACTTCAGTAATCTTGATGATCTTTGGGGCGTATTTTATTTAGGGCGGTGTATATACTGCTTCACCGCCCCGCGCAAACTTGAATGTGCTATGAATATCGTTATTAACCCTCAGCGCGCATGCGCCCAGAGGGTTACAGTAGTCATCCTGTCTGTGTGTCAGTCATTCATTCATTCAACAACGGATCTTGAAGACGACGGCCTTCCAGGCTCTGAAACGATGTAGAGATAGAGAAATTTGCAAAGTAAGTCCCTTTAATGTGCTAGAAATTTTTGTTTCGACTTAGTTTTCAAGAAAAAGCTAGTCGATTTTAGCCGTTCGTACGACAATCGTTGTGCTAGTGCGCTACCAGTAACGCCCCTTTACCGCACGTTATAATCACGTGAGCTGAAAATTGCAGCTTAGAGAGTAGCCTGCGGGCTTGTACTGCTGTTGCAACTGCGGAGCTGATCTGTTTTAACCTAGAGGCGTTCCCTTCGCTCTGTTGTTTGCTTCTTTCTTTGTATCGTCGTAAGTAGCAACTGTCTGTGTGTAAATGCTAAAGGCTTGAAATGATTTTTAACAGACGTTCGCTTCTACTGCTGATTGCCACGGAGAGGCGTTTTAATTGATTGAGGTTATCTGGTGAACATACGCTGAGGGTTTGCACCTCCTGGTGCTTCATTTGGTTAGCATCAACTCTTATTCACATATCTTTGGTTTTGATGCCCTCCCTGAAGATTAGTAGACTATTTACATGTATAGACTAAGAAGAAAATTAGGCTGCTTGATGAGGCGCTGAGCCTGTTGTCCTGATTCCTTCCAATGAAACTGAATGAGACATCCTGATGTAGTCTTTATTACACTTTAAATTTATTGCATTTTGTAAAGATCTTTCAATACTCCATGACCTGTCATAGTCCACTGAGTGTCCAGCCCTGCAATAGATAAATCCCTAAATTATTGCTACAGATGTAGAAAAGGTGGACCTTGCTCACTGGGTAGTAGATTTAAAGGACCAGTTGTTCAACCACCTGGTTAAATCATGCCTTACATTATTTTATCCAGCCTGCTGACTAGCTAATTTGGTTACAAGTTGAAGCCAGACTACTACCTTAGGTTTTCCCCCAGGTTTTTATAGCTACCATCTTATGGGGAGGCTGGCCTACCCAACTGTGTCAGAGCAGCTGCTAAAGTACCTGTGGAGGTGTGGGAAGCTCTCCTGTGAACTAACACTTAGGGGTTTTATAGCCAATTTTTACACCTGAGTTACCAACTGAGTTACCAATTGAGTTACCAAAAACAAACTATATACACTCCAGTGAAAATATCTAGCACTGAACTAACCACTTATTATACTTCTCAGAGTGCAGAATGACTATGGTGAGACATTTCACCCTCAAGCTTTCTCTAAACTTTTGGCAAAATAAATTTGCCTGCTCCATGAAAGGGGAGGGGGGTGTTTCCTTTTTCTTTCATAATATTATTGTATTGTATTGACTTCTCTCGTGCACTCCCAAGTGTATATCCTTGTGATATTTCTAATCAAAGTCCAATTTACTATTAGTTTATTTCGGTGTTCTGGTCACAGATTCCATAGCTAACTCCCTAAAGAGCTGAAACTTATCCATGCAACAAACACTGTGATAGAGAAGAGGTTGAATAATCTTTATGCTTCTACAAATGTATTGAAAACAACAACAACAAAAAACAAAACAAAAACAAAAACCCAAAACAAACAAACAAAGAAAAACAAAAACAAAAACAACAACAAAAAACAAAAACAAAACAACAACAACAACCCATACATGTCAGCATCTCATACATACAGTGGAACCTCTCTGCAAAGGGGTTCCAAAAAGCAATGTGACTCTCAACAACAGCCAACGTGAATGGAACAAATTCATCTTCCACAATAGAAAATAACCTCTGACAGCAATGAAACTCTTTACAAGGGTAAAAATGACTAGCCCTCATGGGTAGTCTTTGTAGAGAAGTTTCACTATATTACAAATTCTCCTCATCTTCACTTGCACATAGTCTCACTCCTCTTTACTGCCATTGTGGAATCTTCTTTCATTTCCATCTGATTGGATGGTATGTACAATAAGTGCTCTTCACAAAAAGTAAATATATCTCAAGTAAGCAACTACAGGTCTATTCCTCTCTTCAGTAATCTTCATGATAATTGAATTAATAGTCTACTCTTAGATAATAGATTTAGCTAATATATCCCAAGATCTCAAAGACAACAATTAGGTTTCAATAGAAATAAACACACCTATCAACTTCCATTGTCATATACTTTTGTTTTCAGTTCTGTGGAGTAGAACTGAAAAGCCTTCATTAATTTAGTCCCTCGTTTGAACTTGTGTACAAACTTTAGTTCACCATCACTGGTATTGTTCAAAGACGAGTTTGAAGGGTGTAAATCTGATTTACTTCCTGTCCAGTCTGGTGTACTCCAAGATAAGCATGTTTGAAGTGTTATAGCTAAAAGTATAGAGATAGGGTGTTAGCTACTGCTTGAAGTGTTCTTTACTGCATCAAGCAAACTCACATAAGAGATAACTGACCTTTCCTCTGAATTTCAGTCACTGCCATTATGCAATGTTGCTTAATTGGGCCAAAGCATTTCCTTAGAATTTGCTTCTTGTTATTATTTTATATTGAAAAGTTCACATAATGTTGTTTTTCAAGTCATTTACTTAAATTTAATACATAAAAAAAAAAGGAAGAAAAAAAAGGAAGAAAAAAAAATCTAATTCTGATGACATTTTCAAATGAATGAATTTGCTGGAGTTAGTTCATGTTTCCCCAAGTCCTCTAGCTGGATAAAGCAGTGACAGGCAGTGATAGTGAAAAGTGGGTGTGGTCAGCACGCGTAGGGGTGTGCCGAAATGTCTAAATTGCTGCTGGCGTCAGACAAGTCGTCCACGTAGCCATTGGCAGCGAGCACGCTCAGTACATCTTGGTGGACACCCAATTTCGCGTGGTAGGCCGGAGTGCGTCTCTCCCCATCCAGAATCATCAAATCTCCTCCACCCTGAAATTCAATATAATTATGTGAACACCATAGAGGTCATATAATTTTTAAATGACTATCATTAAGCAGAAGGTGATCAACCTAAGTTAGAAAAGAACACATTCGCGCCACCACTTCTCAAGGTTCTATGCAGGAATAGACATATCGCTAATTTCATAAAGATTCACTTTTACTACACAAAGTATATACTAATAATGGATATTAATTTTTATGTCGTAACTGTCACAGTAACAGTTATTCAAACGTTTAGGCTCTGTAGATGAACTCCACAAAGCTGAAACTTCTGAATTACTATGACTGTCAGTTACAACATTAAAATATTATCAATTCATATACTATACAGTGATAGCAAATTTTCCAGTTTAACAGCCAATATTATGTCAATTAAAATTTAACCTGACGTTTCGACTTTTTGCCGAATTCCTCTTCAGGGGTCAAAATGAGGTCAAACTCTCCGTGGTGACATAAAGTCGTGTCACTATACCAGAAAGGGTAGCTAGACAACGTTCAGCTCTAAATATTTCGATGGGACATTTTGTAGTTATCTCACGGTCCCAAGGGACAAATGATGGTACTATGCTCAAGTAGGTGTGACACATATCTATGCATGCACATGCCCGACACGCCCACACACATGTCTCTCTTTCTCACCCAGATGAGCAGCTGCGTGAGAACTACAAGTCCTCTATTACACGCCACATGTAAGGGACTCTGGTTCTCAGGTGGGTGGAGCTGGTTAACGTCTTCGGTGCTGCTGTGAGCCAGAACTAGTATAGTCTGGAGGATGTCTTCACTTCGCACTGCGTCCATTAGTTGCTATAACAACAAACAACACAGAGTTGAAATAGGTAGGTCTTGTCGTATACCGAAATATTTCAAATAATGAAGCAGTTTTTTCCCCTCAATTTTAACAACCAATAAGACTTAACCAGATGTTTCGACTTCTTGCCGAAGCCCTCCTCAGGAAACGTGGGGTTCAGTTTTAATTAAATATACATTGGCTGTTAAAACTAAAAATGGCCATTATTGTAATTATTTCAGCCGAGGATGACTGAATCGTTGAAATATTTGTTGGTTGTGAATAGTGTACAGGATAATGGCTCATGTGATCTACTCCATTGGACTTCTTAATTAATCATGTGACACCACAAATACAAATAGGGATCCTCGATAGACCATGTGATTTACTCTATTGAACCGCTCAATCAGTCATGTGACACACAAACACGTCCTCCAATAGATCATGTGATCAAATCGTCACCCATTTTAAAGCTACTCAGTATGGTGTAATACGAGAGAAACAAACATTTTATCTCAACAGGACACCGTTGGACCATTAGACTGGCATCCCGTCCCCTTCCTCACTCACCAAGGAAACGCTCCTGTCAGACTTGGGCAGCTCCTGAAGGTACTCCTTGTCCACGTACTTTGCCTTGATGAACTTCTCCCTGTCTTCCCTGGAGGAGGAGTAGATGGGTCTTGTGCGAGGTTTCTTTGCCTCCCACAAAGTCTGCGACACTTTATTTCCTATCCTCAACATCACAGCTATGAGCTCAGGACTGCAAGAATCGGAATGGAATAATGGAATTATTAAAAAGTCTGTGTTGGAATGTGAACATGATACATAATTATAGTAGCAAGAATATGGAGAATGGACACTGCTTGGATGGTGAGAGAGAGAGAGAGAGAGAGACATTGCTGGAGGCGTATCAGGTAGCAGCAGAATAATTAGGCCAGGTGTCTGGAAATTATACTGTACCAGTTACCAGGGCAACTTCTGAATCATTGTATGTTGCAGACATAAGAAAATGCTTACTGCTCAATAAAAAAAAAAAAAGGAAAAAAAAAGAAAAAAAAAAAAAAAGAAGAAAAAAAAGCCCACTCCATCCAGACCACACCCAGCAGCCTACCACACCCAGCAGCCTATTCTTTCCTCAATGGTCACAACAACACTGAACTGTTTGCCTAAACTACAAGTCACTGTTATGTAGTTGTTCCTCAAAGGCACTTGATGGCAGCAATGCTTACTATTAAATCATGTGATCTTGAGTGCATGGAGTCATCTACCACATAGCCTGTAGCTGTGATGCACAGTGGTGAATGTACTCAACTAGTGACCATCCTTACCCAATCAACCTCAGGCAAGATCAAATACCTTCTTTGTGAAATACATAGGTACAGTAGTAAAAAGCATTAAAACCCATAGCTATTTGAAAAAAGGCAAGACATTCACTATTACCTGTCGCTGAGTTTGGTTTTTAGTCTTATGTAACTTTATTTGAGTCAGCATAGCACACACACACACACACACACACACACACACACACACACACACACACACACACACACACACACACACACACACACACACACACACACACACACACACACACACACCAAACAATCAATATAGGTCTTTGACATAAGTTATGTCTTTCAAGTATTTTACCAATAAATCTTCAATTTTTTAGACAAAATTTCAATATTTGTTTAAACAATAGATTCAGTAAAAATATTCATTAAAGTATATTAAGGGTGGCCGCACACCGCTTATGCAATTTTTTTGTTGATGGTTGCTATGCACGATTTCTACTATTGTATACTTACAGGGGCTTCTCCACTACAACACAAGGACAAAGTACCTGCCGATTCTCGCTAATTTTAGAGAGAATCTGGAAGGAATATTGAGGCCTGCACTTTTTTGGAGCGGTGCGGTAAGTTGGAGCTCCGCAATTTGGTGCACTACTAGCCAAGCCGATACTTGACTGCAAGACAACGAGTTCTTTTCCATTTCAATATTACTTTATGATTTCTTTGCAATTTTTTCTATTTATAAGATATTAAAAAATTCTCGTTGTGATGCAGTTCATTTTTTTTAGGTTTACCCGTGTGTAATTTTTTTTTGTCGTTCTCATTATTAGATTCCAAGAAAAACTGATACAAAATTTGGAACTTTAATTCCACTCGCAATGTTTAAGAAATAGCCCCGCCTCCATGTCTCGTACTATGAGTACGCGAGCAATTTTTTTCAATTGGTTTGTATTGGTTCTAAAAAGAGCCCGCCTATATCAGTAAACAAACATCAATATAACAATAACAAGAGAGTCAGAAGAGAGCAGTTTCTTGGAGATAGTCCGAGGTGAAGGCATTAGGTCTGCGCAGCTTGGGAAGTCTTCGCTCCTCAGAAATCGAGCCTGCTGGATCCATCCGCTTGAGTTCAGGTGCGCAGAGCCTAGAGAATGGCTACTGGAGGAGAGGCAGCCTGGTGCACCTTGCCACGTGAGTTCAGACGATGTATGGAGAGTTGCTGTAAACGGCTACGAGACAACAAGAAGCTAAACTAAAACACCACAAATTCACAAAGTATACTTCTGCTACTACTGCGCGATTGTTTCTGCTCGCGTATTATGGAATGGTGGGGTATTGGCGGGGAATAAATTAATGTCCGGATCTACAGGCGGTGCGCGTTGCTATGTGCGGTCACCCTTAATATCCTAAAACTGTAGTAGGGTCTTGCTACACAGCGCAGCTAGGATACACTTTAACACACATACACACATGCTCAACTAAAATTTGAACTTCATAGGTTGATCTGCTTTTAATTACGCTGATTTGAACTTTGACGTTTTACGGCTACCCTGAAATGTCATAACTCTAGTTCTGTTTTTCCTATTGACATGCAACTTGGCTCATTTGAAAGCTCTATGTGCAGAGATTCTATTTCTGCCATTAAAATAAAAGCAACAAGTACTGTTACCCATTAAAAATTTTGTTTAAAATTTTGACCTTTGACCCTTCACAATCGTCAAGTGTAAAAAATTCGAAATTTTTTTATAGTGCTATAGCAACCATCACTTAATTTTATTTTAAAGTTATAGAATGGGACGTTGGAAGTAGTCACAATCTCCCATTAGGCTCATATGGACTCAGGATTTGGTCTCAGTATGGTCATTAAAGACTTGTTCTGGTGGCTTTCTTTTAACAATTCCTCCAATCTCATCAGAAGGTCCTTTGCCATGACTAGTAGCGGGGAAAAATGCCACCCTGCATTTATGATGTTATTATTTGATTTCTCAGAAAATGTTTCTGAGAAATCTTCAATAACAAGGAATTCTCTTTCCACAAAATTACTTCTTTTTAACATTGGTGGTGATTATTTCTCAACTGGCAATTTCGATAGCATCTTTCTACACTTGCTACAAATCTTTTTACCCAAAGCAACCTTTGAAGGATGTATTTTTGGCTCGGGTTTCAGTAACCCATCTGAAATCTCCTTTACCCTTAACGGGATGATTACCAAATGGATCACAGCAATACTTATGTCTGCTATTACTATCAGAATCTGTGCAGGCTGACATCCTAAAGAATCAAGTGATTAATCAGAGATACTGGCAACACTCCAATATATGACATAGGATGAAAATCTTGGACTTGCCAACCCTGCACAATCAGTGATAAAATCTGCTGATGAAAGAGCCCAGCTACTGCTATAGAAATTACATAGCCTATAGAAAATTTGTCTTGAGTTTATTCACC
>WLWD01001385.1_pt1 | contig 98616 bp, 86 predicted proteins | sample 6712731 | NCBI WGS metagenome assembly WLWD01 (sample SAMN12718690, study PRJNA576275) | sponge metagenome | isolation source: marine sponge | host: Mycale hentscheli | place: New Zealand: South Island, Marlborough, Capsize Point | collected 2014-11-01
CCAGTGAACAGGTCTTGTGCTGGTATATCCAGTGAACAGGTCTTGTGCTGGTATATCCAGTGAACAGGTCTTGTGCTGGTATATCCAGTGAACAGGTCTTGTGCTGTTATATCCAGTGAACAGGTCTTGTGCTGTTATATCCAGTGAACAGGTCTTGTGCTGGTATATCCAGTGAACAGGTCTTGTGCTGGTATATCCAGTGAACAGGTCTTGTGCTGGTATATCCAGTGAACAGGTCTTGTGCTGTTATATCCAGTGAACAGGTCGTGTGCTGGTATATCCAGTGAACAGGTCTTGTGCTGGTATATCCAGTGAACAGGTCTTGCGCTGGTATATCCAGTGAACAGGTCTTGTGCTGGTATATCCAGTGAACAGGTCTTGTGCTGGTATATCCAGTGAACAGGTCTTGTGCTGGTATATCCAGTGACAGGTCTTGTGCTGGTATATCCAGTGAACAGGTCTTGTGCTGGTATATCCAGTGAACAGGTCTTGTGCTGGTATATCCAGTGAACAGGTCTTGTGCTGGTATATCCAGTGAACAGGTCTTGTGCTGGTATATCCAGTGAACAAGTCTTGTGCTGGTATATCCAGTGAACAGGTCTTGTGCTGGTATAAATGTTGTGAGGTATATTAGGGGTAATTCTCGGACTGATCGCCCGTCAGCCAGGTTATATCAGATCATTCCAAACAGCCGTCTCTCTTCTCTCTCTCTACCACTGTTTCTACCTTCCTAGCTCCCCAGCTATTTCTTCTTTGCTAATCATTTCTATTGCGTTTTTCTAATACCCCGCCGTACAATGTTGCTGCAAATCGTCATAGAGTTTCATAGCACGCAAGCACATTAGTAGAAAAGGGTCACGTACGCGAATTGAACTGAAGACCTAAAAACTCATTGGTAAACAGCGTCACTCCCTTTACTCGATTAAGATTCTCAGAATTAGTTAAATTAAATATCATTACCGATTGAATGCAGATCATTTGCACCAGTTGCAAGTTTGCTGCCGTAAAATCCTGTAGATTGAACAAGTAGTCCTAGAAGTTTGATCTTTAGGGAGCATTACCTTATCAGGAAATAACAAACATTATAGGCTGGACAGATGATGGATGTAGTGTTTGTGTCGATGAGGAGGCAGAAGGAAGCTATTCTCTATGGCTTTGTGAATGGAGAGTAGGATGCATTCAAGTGCTGGGAGGAGCTTTATTTGGTAAATAAAGGAGTAGAGATTTTGCTAAGTGATGTTACTGTTTTTTAGGAGTGGTGGAAGAATGGAACAGATGACTGAGTATGACTTGACTATTGGGGTTATGATAGAACTGGCTGGAAATGTAAATACTGTAACCATTAATGGAGACTGAAGACAGCCAGAAAGACTACCAGCTGTTGTAATAATGTATTTATTACAATAATTGGGCGAGCAAAGCAAAACCCTAACTAACCACTCTTTGTTGAGATTTTGGTATATATGTGTATTGTTTTCAAGTGAGTGAAGCGAGCAAGATACTATTAGGGGTGGACATTTGAAAATTGGGTATACATTATTATCAAGCGAGCGAGATACTATTAGGGGTGGGTAATACTAAATCGGGTATATGTATGTGTGGATGATACGTATGCCTCTTGAATGCGCGTGGTGGACTTTTTTCTCCTAAAAACACAACTTTTTAGACTTGACCCCACTTTCTTCTGATACTACAGCATTAAGCAAGTCTTACTTTTAAACTTGGGCTCCAAATTGTGAGATAATTCTTGCGAAACACTAGTTTTTCAAGTCTCAAAAGTTACTGCGACTGGTTACTATGACATTGAAAACCCTTTACCAGACATAATTTCAAAACTTTGCCATTTTTTCCAGTCACAAAGAGAATACAAGTCTTGTGCTGGTATATCCAGTGAACAGGTCTTGTGCTGTTATATCCAGTGAACAGGTCTTGTGCTGGTATATCCAGTGAACAGGTCTTGTGCTGGTATATCCAGTGAACAGGTCTTGTGCTGGTATATCCAGTGAACAGGTCTTGTGCTGTTATATCCAGTGAACAGGTCTTGTGCTGGTATATCCAGTGAACAGGTCTTGTGCTGGTATATCCAGTGAACAGGTCTTGTGCTGGTATATCCAGTGAACAGGTCTTGTGCTGGTATATCCAGTGAACAGGTCTTGTGCTGTTATATCCAGTGAACAGGTCGTGTGCTGGTATATCCAGTGAACAGGTCTTGTGCTGGTATATCCAGTGAACAGGTCTTGTGCTGGTATATCCAGTGAACAGGTCTTGTGCTGTTATATCCAGTGAACAGGTCTTGTGCTGGTATATCCAGTGAACAGTCTTGTGCTGGTATATCCAGTGAACAGGTCTTGTGCTGGTATATCCAGTGAACAGGTCTTGTGCTGGTATATCCAGTGAACAGGTCTTGTGCTGGTATATCCAGTGAACAGGTCTTGTGCTGGTATATCCAGTGAACAGGTCGTGTGCTGGTATATATCCAGTGAACAGGTCTTGTGCTGGTATATCCAGTGAACAGGTCTTGTGCTGGTATATCCAGTGAACAGGTCTTGTGCTGGTATATCCAGTGAACAGGTCTTGTGCTGTTATATCCAGTGAACAGGTCTTGTGCTGTTATATCCAGTGAACAGGTCTTGTGCTGGTATATCCAGTGAACAGGTCTTGTGCTGGTATATCCAGTGAACAGGTCTTGTGCTGGTATATCCAGTGAACAGGTCGTGTGCTGGTATATCCAGTGAACAGGTCTTGTGCTGGTATATCCAGTGAACAGGTCATGTGCTGGTATATCCAGTAAACAAGTGTGTGTGCATGTGTAAAAGTGTTGCATACTGAAGGCTAGCACAAATAAATTAAACAAAAATATTTGACTAACAAAGAAATTTATAAGCGGCTGGCATTCAACAATTTGAATTTCAGTCAGACCAACTCGCTCGCCATTTGTTCCCACATCACTAGTATATAGTCAGTAATGATGATAACAATGTGTGTATTTATGCAATTTCATTAGCTGTGTCTGGTTGGTAAGGCACAGTAATTACCTGATTGGGTAAAGCATCGTCACATTAAGGAACCGCTGACTAGTTTATAGCTAATACCGTATATCACTTTTATTTCGATGCTGATATAATTTCGAAATGTGCATAGTATACGAAATTAAATTATACGGAAAATTTAAGTTATGAAATATTTTCTTATGAATATTTGGATATATGAATAATTGTGACCGTCTATGGGAAAATCGGGCACAACGCGGCATGCGTAGACGTCGCAAAAAGATCGATTTAGTTCTTAAAATTGTATTAAATAAGCTTAACGAAGGGAATGGTTAGGTGATATATAGCGGGAATGGCTAAAGCTACGGCGATAAAACTTGGAGAGCTTAATATCTGCTTGCCGAGGAGTGTGTAAGTGCAAAAATAATTTTTTCGTCGGGGCCGCGTTGTGCCCGATTTTCCCGTAGCGCGCAGGGAGGGTCTTCCTGAAGCAAATGGAGATCTATCAGCAAGTGTTCCATCTAGAGCTATTGCACTTGCCAACAGTGAGGTGCTTAAGGCTCCAACTCAGCCATTTCATGCACGCACGCATGGTTAGATCAGAAATTTTAGTGTAAAACAAATTTCGTGGGGAAAAAATTTCCTATAAATCTTAATTTCAATGTAATGAAATATTAAAAAATGAAATTTAATTGAACGAAATTAAACAGAAATACGGTAGCAGATGGAAAAAGTTTCACATGGAAATCGTCAAGCCTGAATCCATGATCATGGATATAAGAGAGAGACTGAGAAGCAGGAAGAAGTAAACAAAGGAGGAGAAGGGAATCCATGACCAGGGGAGTAGGAAGCCAAATTGGATTGGTGCGGCTACTAAACCACACCTACTTTACCACACCCACTTTGCCATGCCCACTCATTACTTAAAATATTGAATATGATTAAAGAAGACAATATACACTGAAGTTTATTTTTCATCAAATGAACCAAAAATGTTTAGTCTATGTTCCGACTTTCCAAAAAATTCAATTGCCACTGCTTTTAAATCGAGGCTGCCTGTCAAATCCTTGTGTACATGAAGTACCATCAGATTATTCAATCGCTGCTGAGTCATGGTGTTTCTCAGATATGTTTTTAAACGCCGTAGTGCACTAAATGACCTCTCTGATGTTGAATTAGTAGTTGGCATTATAAGAATGAGTTTCATTATTACGCATAGACAACAGAAGTCTGTGAGCACTGCTCAAGGTAGAGAAATAATTCTTTATGTCAAAGATAGTTACTTGCTCTATGTTACTTTCATTAACTCGTCGAAATTCAATACCAAAACAGAGTAATTGAGCTTTCAAAACTTCTGGATCGATGTCATCTTGATAAAATTGGCAAATAAATTCAAGCTCATTAGTTACTTCTTCTCCACGACAAGACTTTAAAAGTAGTTGCTCCAAGTTGCTGTATATATATCTCATAGCCATGTTGTTCAAATCGTTATTTTATACTAGTCATTACAAGATCAATAGCTTCATAGTATAACTGCCTAAAGTATTATTTTGGATTAGTGTGAAATTCACAACTTGCTTCACCTTCTTCATACCTTCGAGGTCTCTTACGTTGGCGTGGAAGTTTTGGTTCCAACTCAAAAGACTCGGCACTTTTTAATACTTTCAGCCAGAAAAGATTAAATGAATCTTCATTTCGGATAGCCTGAAGAGTTTTGACCACCAAATCAGCCAACTTTTGTCCTTCTGCTGCGGAGCATGCTTTGCTCTGCAGAGTCTTACTGAGATTGTTAGTATGTCTCAAAACAATTTCACAAAGAAAAACACCAAAAAAAAAAAGTCAAAATTGTTCATTTGTGCAGCCACTCCTTGTATGCGAGCCTTAGTTTCTGAATCCCGTGCAGCTTCATAAGCATTGTCCCAGGTATCCAGCAGCTCAGCGTAGTTCTCAATAATGCTCATGAGAGAATCAGCTCTTACAGTCCAACGAGTTGGACATAAAAGCTTGATTGAAGTGCTGTCAGTACCAGTTAATAGTTCTTTCTGATCTTGAATTTCTCTCAATAATGCTTCACGACGAGGTGATAGCTTTATAAGCTTTGTAATTTCATATGTAGTGTCTAGAGTGAATTTAATTAATTTTGATCTCACTAGCGGCAAGGTTTAAGGAGTGACTATAGCAATGTGTGAATACTGCTCGACCCTCTTCATTTTGAACTCTCTTTGCAACACCTGAACGTTGGCCACTCATGGTAGTACAACCATCATAGCATTGCCCTCGAAGTTTATGAATTGACAAATTAAAACGAGCTAAAGTATCTTTTATTATTGAAAATAAGGTTTCTGAACAGCATAAAAGCCGACAAAATCTTCATCAATCTCAAAATCATCCTTTACACTACGAAAAACAATGGTAACTCGCTCTTTGTTAGTTTCATCAGTTGTTTCATCAATCATGATAGAGATGAATGGTGACTCTTGAAGTTTATGGCTCAAATGTCTTAAAACATGTGTAGCTATTGTCTTAATTAAGTCATTCTGCATATCTGGAGACAAATACTTACTAGACTTTCGTTGTAACCACTCCAAAACTTCAGTATCCTCTTCTTGGTCATTCTGCATATCTGGAGACAAATACTTACTAGACTTTCGTTGTAACCACTCCAAAACTTCAGTATCCTCTTCTCCACGAAGCCTCATTAGTTGAAGGAGGTTGCCATCATGATCATCATTGTGATCTCGCAATGGCAAAGCTTGTCTTGCTAAAAACCTAAGTGATGACAAGATTTTCAGAAGAATTCTCTTATTCTTTGCAGATTCACATGCATACTGCTGTGATAGAAGCTGCCCAATATGTTGTGTTGTTGCAGGTAACTTCACAATCATTTCTACTGCTTCGCGGTGTCAAGCACTAAGCTCATGATTACGAATCCTAACAGCGGCATCTTTCCAGTTCGAATATCCTTTGCATACCTAATAAAAAATGGAATATTGAATAACCCACTAATGTTACTCCAGCGATCAAGTATAAGTAATTTTGTTACAATGCAAATGATTTAATTAGTAAGTAGCTATACATATTAAATTAAAGTAGTTATTATTTTTTAAATATATATATCATAGCTACATAGATAGTAGACACAAAAGCAACATAAGACATTTTGATTTGCAAACAAAAAATAAATGAATCTACGATAATCAAAACTTACAAATGCTTGCTCTGCTTTTGTTGCAGTCTTAGCTTTATTTTCTTCAAACATTCTCAAGCATGTGTGGCAAAAAACCACATCATTAGATTCCTGGTAATGCAAAAACGGCCATGGACTACGTTGGTTTTTCCAAAAGATCGCTTTGGAAAGCTAAAGGACGGTCCAGGCTGATGTGGAGTCTCTGGGATATCTTCCAAAGTGCTCGATACTGGCCATTTACTCCCCGCCAAACTTGAAGCCATACCGATAACTACCACAAGATCTGGTAAGGGAAGCCCCGGTAAGAAACACGCCCCCTTATTTGTTAAATATTGGTGTGGCCATGGCCGCACTGGCCGCAGTAGTTCCGACGCCCCTGATGACCTGATGACTCGAGTATAAAGAGCTGAAGAGAGGAATAAGAAAAGCTGAGGTGATTGGGAAGAAAGAGAGCAGGAGAGGGAAACTGATGTAACTAAACCAATCGGTAAAGGAGAATAGAATGGATGAAGATATCTTATGCTACTGCATTCCTATTTGCTGAAGTTAGTACATCAACCACCACAGTGTGGCGGGGTACTTGCTAATAAATAATAATAATAATAATAATGATAATAGTTGTTGTTGTTGTTTATTATTGTTGTTGTTTTGTTGTTGTTTTATTGTAATAATAAATAATTTTATATGCTATTAATTTAGTATACTAAAATATAATAATAAGTGACAACATCAACTGGAATAATAACAACATTAGGATCAGCTGCCATACAGTAAAGGATAGAAATCCGTCTTGTTCAACTTACAGCATTGCATGAACTAATACACTCTCACGCGCACACATGTATATAAATCCGGTAGCTTGAGCTGATCTGGATATGTGAGGCTTTGATGTTTATGTTGTACTGCTAAAAGGGACTGTGTAATTGTGATCTGGTAAAGGGTATTTAACTGTATCATGGTGATCTGGTAAAGGGTTGTACTGTATACAATCCCAATTGAATTTGGTCCTTTTATTATCAATACTAAACCACTCTCGCATACCGTCACACCTACATTTAAACTTTAAACACTACTGTCAAAAAACAAAAAAACTATTGCATGAGGGTCCAGTGCTCGCCTGAGGGCCCAGTGCTCGCCTGAGCTCTAGTTCAGTCTTACTTGATCAAGGGTGTTTGATGTTCCGTTATTAGTTGTATGGTAAAGGGTAGCTCACACTTAGACCTCTAGAAAGGATTGTTCTGTTAGAATAGCTGGCGTGTAATACTTTCCTATGTTTATCTCTCATGCAATGGGATAGTGGTGATGATAATGCATAGCCACGTGTAGGTAAAGCAACTTGCCGGAACATAAGCTGAGAAGTAAATAATGTAAATTAACTGATTCACTGACTCTAATTCTGCATACCTTGTTCTTAGATGCTGTTTGCGCCCCACAGCTCGATAATAGAGTAAGACAAAAAAAAAAAGTATCAAGGAGGTTGTTATTTAACCATACTTTCTGATCAATATCGTCTGTTAGGAGTGGTATTACACGGTATAGTAGTAGTAGTGATAGTAATAATAGTGATAGTAGTAGTGCATGTTTAATATCTTGAGCTACTAGTTTAGTTTCAGTGTTTGAATACTGATGCAGTTGAATTGTATAACTAAATTTTTGGTGCTCGCCATGAGGCTTAGCTCTGAAGTAGTACACACACACACACACACACACACACACACTAGTGTATGTATGTCTGTACCATAACTGCAGTTGTTTATCCATTGGATTGTCACTATTTGGCTTACCAAACTCTTGTAGTTTGTCATAATAAAGCAATGCAGCGTGTAATGAAACGTGTGTGTGTTTGTGTGTAGGCTCGGCGTATGGGTATCCACAGTTTGGCTACGTTCTATGAAAGTGATGCCTTCAAGAGGAACAGGTTTGTGTATGACCATTCTAGGAAGCTCATCTTGCAGAACGTCTGAGTACTAGGACGGAAGAACTGTTGAATACTGTCAAACTTGTATAAATAGATATTTCTGCTGAAGTACAAGACACTTTTTTTTTTTATAAAGTAGTTTACATTACAAGAAGGCAGATGGGACATGTTTGACTAATTTTCAATTGGTTGAGATGTGTACTTGTATTTTCGTTTTCTTTTCTACATAAAATGCTAGAGATATATTCTTATTCGCAAGCTTTGAGTATCACCAGGGTTTGAACCCAGGACCACTTTTTTTTTATGCAAGCCAAATGTATATATTTTCTCCTATTCTGTTTGGCTTAAGAAATGAAGGCAACGTGTGAATGAGAGAAGGCATGCAAGGAATGTAATAATTTTTAGACCAGCAATTGTGAACTACACAGAATGTTAGTATTGATTATTCTATCCAAGAACTGCTATGGATTTTGGTAAGCAGTGTTTCAATAGGAAATAAAGATGATGACATTACGATACTAGTGGAATAAAATGTGCTGATCTGCAATCGTTTGGTTGCCGTGAGGAGCTCTCAAGGCAAAGCAGATTGCTGCTTTGACAAGGGTACTTCGTTTCTATGGTGAATGTTTTAGAGGACCAGTTCAAGTTAATATGTATATGTTACAATAGCAATAAGACGAGACGAGACATGGCAGGAAACAGGAAGTGATGACAGGAAGTGACTGTTACATTTAAGCAATACATGTTTCACTGGGTTAATGTTTATGGCATAAATAATGTGTTTGCTGGTGACCGAGTTGGTTAGTTTATGCTGGTGTTGTAGACTTGAGTATGGGTACCCACTCCAAGTAGGCGGAGTCACGGCTCAGCTGCAACGAGTTCAACTCCAAATTTACCTTGCCGATCTCCTTTTTGCCAGAGAATAACTTGCCCAGAGACCAAAAGGAAATCTAAAACAAAGAAGAAGAAAATAAAAATAAAAAAGGAACTCTAAAATTATTGAAAACAAGACTAAAAATTTATTGAAAATAAGATTAAAATTCGTTGAAAATAAGACTAAAATTATTGAAAATAAGACCCATGCACTCCAGATGAACTTGATTTCTTCTTCGGTGTGTGGAATTAGAGTACAGTAATTTTTAAAATCCCCCAACAATTTAGAAGAATTGGAAAATTTTTGTGACAACATTTTCGCAATACCGGCTCACCTCAAGTGACAAGTTAGAAAAGTCCGTCTGGAACTGAAGAATCCCCAGTGGAGCAGAAGGTAAAGGGTTCTTGATGTTTACCATAGTTTTGTTCTTGAGTATACATACTCTGGTACTGGTATGGAGAACATGGCATTTCAGAACCAATTCTGCAATGATATGAAAAACAGCAACTCAAAAATTTTAGTTTGCTAACACAATGCAGGTTTTGTTGACCTAATGTAGTGTTTGCTTATGCTGAAATGCAAACTGACTGGTGATCTGCATACTTATTCTGAAAAGGGTTGCTTACAGGATTTTTCGTTGGGGGTGGGAGACACTGCATGTAATTAGCCACACCCATTTTTTAACTTGTACCACTATATGAGAAAGTATACTTCACACTGATCAATCTTGGGCCACATGCCATGGTCTTGATTCTAATACACGTATAAAATTCAACTTTAGCAGATGCGAAGGGGGTGGGGGGAATCCCAGGGCCAGTCCCCCTCTGTATGAAACGCACTGAGTGTTGTCGTTACTATACTACACAATACCAACAGCTCTTCATTCTCTTATTCAGTCACTCCCTCTTCTCTCCTCAAGCATTTTGCTTGGCATGTTCTCAGTCCCTCCTCTCCACTCACCTGAAGATAGGTTCTTGGAGGACTGAAGAAGAATGTCCAACAGTTTGAGCAGTAGGACTGGCTTGTTGGGGTTGAGGTCATTGTACTCCAGTTGGAGTTTAGCACTGCCAGTAATTCTGCCTTCACGCGTTCCTTCTGAACACACAATACATACACAAATACATTCATACACTGTACTTGATTTTTATATTAAGTACTCGATAAGTCGGGTAAAGTGAGGTGTCAGGAATATTGCACGAGGCAAGTATAGCGTAACCAGAATAACTAGTAACTAGCAAGTACCCCGCCACACAGTGGCCCTAGGCAAGTACCCTGCCACACAGTGGCCCTAGATGTACTAACTTCTGCAAGGAATGCAGTAGCATAAGGTATTTTATCCATTGGCTTATCCTCTTAGTTACATCAGCTGTCTGTTTTTGTTTTTCCTTTTTTTTTTTTTTCTCACTTTTCTTGACCCATGTATTAATGAATATGCCGCACACCCGTCGATAACGCTTTACCAACCATGTTTACAGAATACACACACCATCGTCATGCTTACTGACAAACAAATATGTTATAAGAATTTGTCTGCCATTACATAATAAAAATTTGCTGTTGACTTATTTTGAAAACTTGTTTATTGCTAAGGTTGTGCCTTGCAATAGCTCATTGGGTGCAATTCTCAGAGACTCAGTAAGCACAAAGATGGGGACTTGTGCAGCAGTGCACATTCAGCTGGTGTGGGGGTACAGGATCAGATAGGAGGCAAGTCACAACACACAATACTTGTAGGGATACTCCAGTGGTACACACATCAAAATACCTCTTCTATTCTCTTTGATCTGTTAATATATCGTTTAAACTGTAGCTAATGGTCCAAGCAGGTGAATTCAGGTCGGTCAAAATTAATATTGATTTTTTTTCCTGTGCAAGTTAGGGAGGAGGGTTTGATGCAGGAGTATAGGCTAAGGATTAAGCAGTGTTTGAGGGCGGGGCTATATGTGTATACACAAGCAGCAATTACACAAACTGTGAGTCTGGTGTGGGACAAAGGGCAATAACTTTGTTTGGGGTGAGGGGAACTCAGTTTAAAAGGGAGATAATTCAGCTTTAAGAAGGGAAATCCAGTGTGTCCCACTTTGTATCATCCTCCTATGTTGACTGCAGATTTAGGAGGGTAATAGTGTCATACAAATAGAATAGTTGACACTGAGTAAGACATAGCCTGATAGCATGCATTGGGTGACGCATTGCCGGCTAGGATGTGTACTTAGCTAGCAATAAGTGTAGTTCTACAACTAGTTATTTGTGTCAGCCCTCCCAACATTGTACAATTAGTACTGGCCAAATGACAGCCTCTCACATTCCAAATAATAGGATCTCGACTGCAACTTTTTTTTGTTATTATATTATATTATTATTTAATTCCAATCACCACAGGCAAACTCCACCCATTGATAAAGTAGTTATGCCACTACCAGCTCTTGACTTCAAAGGTCAAACAGACAAGAGTTGGTATAATGTTTTCACTGGACCGCCTGCAAAGTCATATCATTAGTAACATGATATTACATCTCTGGCTATCAGCTGACTAGAGTGTTGTCGTTTGCTTCGACTGCCTGATCGTATTTCCTAAGAGTTAATGGCCACTGATTTTCAATAGTCCAGTGATGCAAGGGAAATCGAAGGACAGCTTTGGTGCGGTGGTTAATAGACCATGCATACTCAATGCAGTGGCCTATTGAAGAGCGTTGACCCCATCAGAAGAAGATGATGATATAGCGGATTATATGTCTGTGTTTACTTAGCCTGAGAGCCCTTCCACACTTGAATATCTCCACTCAGTACAGAATTCAAGAGAATAAGAAAAATCATTTGACGTGTGACTTATTTTATACACAGACATTCAAATTTTTAAATATTGCAGACAATACTGTATTTTGTATACTTAGGTCCTGAAAGAAAAGAGAAAGCAACTATTGCTATGTAAATATGGAAACTGACAGTAAAAGGAATGCAGTCTGTTTGTTTCTGTTGGTGCTCTTCTAAACTGCGAATCCCACATTTCTATCTGCTGTGTCAACCAACAGTGATGCAGATAAAACCATGCAAAGTGAGACACACTAAGTCACAGCTACACAGAGAAGTCAATTGTTGTGTGTGACGAGGACAAAGAAAAGCATTACTGTAGTTAAAACGTTAGATTCAACCGGTCTGGCTCCCTCCCTTGTCATGCTGCAGTTGATAGATTGATTGGGCGAGATAATTTGCCTGGATTGGAAACCATTGAGACCAGCAAATATTTCACCTGATAGCTGGTGCATATATTATTATTCCCAGCTAAGTGGCTGTAGATGCTTACCATTTGTGATGTTTTGGTTGTGTGTTCCTTCCAGGAATGCACTCTGTCCAAACACATAATTCTGTTTCCAGTTGCTTTTAGAGCTGCACAAGAAGCGAGGAGAAGAGGAGAGAGAGAGAGAGGGAAGGAGGGGAGGGGGCGGGGAATGCAATAAGATGAATAAGGAAGCATAATTTAAAAAGGTCATAGTCCCCGATAATCATATACTAATTGTCACATTCCTTTGGTTGCTATAGTAATTTCATAACAGATCATTTGCATCAGAAGTGACTTGGGGATTGGTACAAACATATTAAAATTAAAACAGAAACAAGTGTTAAATAAGCTCACCCCACTCTGTCTCCACTTCTTTCCCCCTACACTCCCTAAAACCCTCTGTAAAATACTTAACATTATTAAATGTTACTATTTCTAGTCTATCTTGCATTATGTATTTGCTACCAAAAATTAGATATTGTTTCTACTAAATGAATTTCATTTATTAGGTGGTACCAACGCACCTCCTCTTGTCGTTGGGGTCAATGAGGTTGTCCATTGACCTGTGTTTGGTGAGCTTGTGATCTCCTTCCATTGGCTTGTCCAGAATATCCACCCAGGAGTTGCGGTTGCGAATGTTCTTGTCCCCCACATTCAACATTCCCCGGGAACTTGGCGCCTCTGCTGGCTGATCAAGCTTGACTCGCCTTGCAATGATCGGAGGAGAGCATGGGGACGCATTCACTTCTTCATCTTCTGATTGTTTCTGACTGGTTTGCTGACGAGAAGTACTATCAAGGTAAGACATACCTATGGAGTTATAATGAGGCTGAGCTGATGAAGAAGACAGAGTGTGAGTAGCGTTAACATCATTTTCTTTCGATTTGGGCACATCTAGAATATCGTGCTGAGCCACTTGCGGTCCGGTGCATGGCGTCCGTATGAGCAGGACCTCTTCTCCTGAAGAGAGAGACTCCATGTCTCCCACACTCCGGGATCTCTCCTTCTTGCTTCCTGAACCAGGACGTAGGAAAACACCTGATTGTCTCCCTCCATCCGCACAAGAGCCCATCTGATGCAGTGACGATCGAGTCGAATCAGTTCTTTTGTCTTCTTCTCTCTTTTTAGACCACACCCCCGCGGGCCTAGTGTCGACTGACCTCGTTCTACCAATATCGCCTCTCTCTAGTTCCTGTCTATCTACGTCCACGACACTGATGCGATGCACGGATACCTCCACTGGCACAGGGTAGCACTTGCAGTCCGGGCTAGAAACAGCTAGAGCGGACTGTACAGAGATTGGATGTGCAGAACTGTTCATCATACTCTGTTTTGTCTTCTCTTCATCATCTTCCGCCTGTGCCTTTGTGTCCACTAGTTTGTAATGAATCTGCTGACGGCGGTTTGACTTGTTGGCCTCTCTATCCAAGTTTCCGCCAAGGTCTGACTCCGCCCTTGGTTCGTCAGACATGAGGTGTCCCTCCGATGATGACTCAAACATGTAATTAGAGACTCTGTTCAACTTGCCGCCGTGGAGACTTTCCTTCAACGTGGGGATTTTATGGTAAGGGTCATCAGAAGCAGCCGCCAGTCCTAAATCTTTCTTTCTGGAAGCCAGCCAGGCCATTGATTGCTCGTTCAATCCGGAAGGGGCGGAGTTACGGTTCTCAGATATTTCACCAGATTCTAAAGCGCAGCCAGCATCCTTGAAATCTTCTTTCAGTGGGACCATTGTCCTAGGGGGGCGGCTCCGCCTCTTGGCTTTCTTTACTTCATCTGCTGTAGCACTCACAACTGAACTATTAGTTTGAGCTCCAGTGGAGTTACTGTTTTCTTCAATGTCAGGCTGCTTAAATATGTTCACAAATTCTGGAGTAGATATTCTTTTCTTCCTCTCCGCCTTGGCTATATCTTCCAACTTCACCTTATTATTATTGTTATTGTCATCGTCTCCGTCCTCCACAGATTGCTTCAGAACGCTGATGATGGAACTCAGTTTGGCCAGCTTGGCCTCGTTAATGGTGTGCCGAGTTGCCGGCAAGCTCTCCACCGACCTGGCACCATTGAGCATGCCCAGTACGTTCCCATCCAAATGGGTGGACTTCACTTTACGATGCTTGGGGGACAGCCTGAGGGTGAAGCCGCTTTTGCCCACGTTTGGAGGAATGGAAGATAAGTGCTGGAAGCCGTCATTGAGCGTGACAGACTGTTTCATGCTAGGACCTGCACTCGAAGATGTGATGGCTTGGGCCTTCTGCATGAGTTTAGAGAGGGCGCTGTTGCGCTGCTGCGGCGGACATTGTTGCTGGTGCTTGTAGTGGACAGGTTTTGGCAAAGAAGGCAGGTTAGGATCCACAGGGCACACAGTGAACCACATGGGCTGACCCGTCAGCGAGATCACGCTGCTGTCCGATAGACTCAGCAGAACCTGTGCACGCAAACACACATACAAATGCAAGGTGTAAATTAATGTCATTTCCTCATTTCAGAAACCATTAACTTCAAATACAGGAGTAGTAGAATTGCAAGGAAATGAAAGTGTGCAAAAAATAATAATAAGAAGAAGAAGAGTTCACATTTGAACTTTTACTGCAATGTCCTGCAGAATTTGGCATCATATATCTTCAATAGTTCACAGAGAGACAGCTTACCTCAGACCCCCACACACTCTGACATTCTTCCTTATGCATACAATGGTGGACTAGCATCCTCATTTTATATTTAATTAAAACTACTACAAGCTAAATTACTGAATATTCCTGCCTGCGTGCACAATCTACTACAGACGGTGGTCCCCATACGTGCATGGATTACTACATATTATAACAAGCCTTGAACGCAATACAAACATTTGATTAAACTGAAAGTTGTTTACAGCAGAAAAATGGGTCGCAATTAGAACCTTATGCGTCACTGGTTGCCATGCCGACTCTTCACACGTGCCAGCATAGTGTCACACCGTGTGTGTACAGTACTGGGAGATTCACTCTGACTCACTAATAGGAACTAGAGCTACTTGTTTGGGTATGAAATGCCCTACTTGGAACATGCTCAGATATTGCTGTGGCGATGCGATGTAGGTCAGTCTGATGGTCAATTAGGCACCAGTACTTACAGCTAAAACTAACTGAATACATCATCTCTAATCTCAAGACCAGCTAAACGGACAATTGTTATTCTGCAAGGAATCCTCACTTCAACATCCTGCTACCCCTTTCAGCTATTACTTGGCGTAAAACAAATAAAATAACAATTTCTATTTTTTTTTCTTCCACTGCAAGTGTAACTGATAATGAATTCCTACCAATCCACTTACCTCTCCGCGGAAGATGGTTTTCTTTGACTTTGAAGCATCCCACAAAATTAAACGGATTGCAGTTCCTTCCAACTATACAGAACAAAATTAATATAAATTATGAGTATATAATACAATGAAGTGAGAAATCGATACACTCATAAGCGTCTACATATTACACCTATATTTGGCATCAGTAATGTTATTTTTAGTCAAAACATAGCGTTTAAAAACTTGTCCTTTTACCTCCTCCTTCTTCAACATGTAAGAGTAAGCTTCCTCTCCCGAGGTCCTGACAGGGAAGCTACCAGCTGAAGTCAACTGGTCCGCCGCCATGCTGCTGGTATGTTTGCTCTTGTTCACTGCTATACTCCGAACACCTTGATCTCTACACACACACACACACACAGATCACAGATAAAATTTCTTTACAGTATGTGCAAACACACACTGCAATAACAGCTGCCACAGGAAGCATTGTCCTATAACCTATATCATCCCCCCCCCCCCCCCCCCCCCCCCCCCCCCCCCTGCTAAAGTGAAAGTGTTAATACATACTATATATTTGTGTGTGTGTTTGTTCTATGTTTGGCAGACAGAGGTTGGTGTCAGATGACAAGCATGGGTCCAGGAAGTGAAGAAGGAAGTGACGACTCCATCTTGCCCTCCTTTCAGACAATCCCCCTCAACCACAACTCAATAATAGTCTGTAGTTAGAACCTGGTATTCCGACTGGATATCGAAAGCTACCAACTATTGATGTAGACATAACAAATTGGTGTCGCAGCTGTATGTAAGAGTGATGCACAAGAAAATATGAGTCCTACGTGAGACCATGCCCTTCCTGGTTCAAGTATGGCTCCAGATTTCTGAGAACTGAGCAATTTCTTTTGGCTACACCTGATGACTTCCACTTTAAACTAAATAATGAGAATGCAAAGCCAATAAGAGAATGCTGCATGGCGGTGTGTGGGCGGGCGGGGATGTGTCTGCAGTATCTAGAAATCTGAGAGAGAATTAGACTTTCAGCATGTGAAACTTCCGTCTACTACATGGAACTGTGCAGATGACATGACTCTTATCACATTAGATTAACAATCCTAGACATAATTCACCATTAAGTGTATTGGGAGCTTTCATTAGGAAATTGTCATTTAATGGACCATTTCAACCACCAAGCCAGCAAAGACACGAACTTAACATATAAACATTTGCAGGTAATTCAAGGAAGCGTGACTACCAGATTTGTTAAGTAGAGTGGACTGATATTTTATCCAACACTGAGAATAGATGAACATAGGACTAGTTCTTATTGTTACTCAATCGTCTGCACGTTCAGTTTGAGGTCATCTAAGACTTGTCAACCCTCCAAATGGCACTTCACACATACGTACATATTTAACTAACCCATTACTGACCACCAAACATCGTACAGTGAATGTATATATATATATATATCCTTTCTGAACTATAGCAGTAACTATGGTGTGAAGCCATACCAGTAGTGTACGAGTCGATCAATGGTACATAATTATAGAGATTGCCTCATTCAACTCTTCAAGTACAACCACACGTTTCATGTTTCATACACCTGATGCACATTAGATAGCTGACCACATGTGAGTATGTGCGTGCATATATGTGCATGTGATAAAATCATGAAACATTTTGTGGTTTCCTAAAGCAGTCACTAGTATTTCTTCCTCCATATGTTCCGTCTCCTAGGGCATTGACTTGCAGTTTCAACAAGTTCATACAGGAATGAAAGTCAACCATATATACTATTTTCAGCCAAGAATGACTGAATCATCGTACTATTGTCTCCAGAAATTATTTCTTAAAAGGGTATGAAAGGCAGGTTCTATAGTAAATTCTCCCTCAAGTTCTATGCAAGGCAACATACTAGATCAAAACTATGCACTTAAGCTGCTCATTAAATCGAATTATCCCAGGAGATAATTTTCTAAAAAATGGTATCATTTGCATCCCAGAATCAACATATACAATAGCATGTGTAGCTAATTCTCAAAATGTGAGAGCCACGCCCTTTTATTAACTTGGTGCTCAGAACTTACCTCGGGTCTGGGATGAGGTAGGTGTTAATGTAGACGTCACTGGAATCAGAAATCTCCTTGTTTGATTGACCTTTGACCCTACAAAGTGCCACCTGAAGGTCCTCCACTTCGCCATTGTACAGCATCGCCAACTGCAAGTCACCAACAAGACGCGCACACACACACACATTAACAAGGGTACAAACAAAAAGGTAACTGGTAAAAAAAAATGACATGTCAACATGAGATAAACTCTGTCTAGTTATTGCATGGCAACAGTTTGTGATAGTCTGGTGCATTTTCTTACACACAAATTCTCAGCAAGCACCTTGGAAACAAACTGTTCACATGCATCCAGCATAGTGGTCAAGTTATGAGTACCATTGTGTGCACTAATGTCCTCTAGCCCTAGCTACAAGAGTAGAGACAGGGACCACATGCTATCCAGCTATAGCAACATACATATGCATCAAACACGACTCTTAGTTTGCTCAACACGAGCGAGAAACAATAAACAAATAGGGGCAACAACAACAAACAACAACAAACGCTAGCAACAACAACAAACAACCAGAGAAAGCTATGACAACAAGCATCATATCTGGTATGTGGGAGCTATCGTTGCTACATTTGAAGAAGCCAGAGAGTGAATAGAGTGATTACTCAAACAAGGAGTGGATATCCACACATCAATCTGGTAGCAGAATGACTCGACCACATTCTCTTGGCCACTCATGTTGGCTACAGCTGCCTCACAGCGCTGTTAGCTTAGCCAGAGTCTCTTTGATCCTTTTCTTGTTCGTGTTTGCATACTCTTGTCTGAAAAAAAAAATAAACAAAACAACCGACGGCTGTACGCTACGCACACACATACAACCTCCGGCTGTACGCTACACACGCACACACATACAGTCGAACCTGCCATTCGTATTGTGGACACTTGTCTGTAGACGAGACTATTAGGAACACGGAGGATATCCATTAACAGTGATAAATGCTAGTTGGATATGTTGTTTGGTTGCCTATTACTCCTAAATAATTTACACGGTAAGAAAACAATGTTTCTGAATTTAGCATGTAATGTAGTGAGAAAATACTGGACAAGTTAAAAGGTGTTAAAAAAAAAATTTCCACTGTACAATTTTCATGTGATCATTACAAAGAAAGTGTTCATAGATTGCTAGCATGGTGACAACAAGAAGCTCTTTTTCTCGCTTTCCACCTAATTACCGGAAGCCCTAGATCAGGGGCAATGTGGTCGCACTGTTTACTAATAAAGTCCACCTCATGGTAATTTACGAGAGATTCAACTTGTGGTCAACAAGCCAGACTCGCACGTCTGGCTCAGAGGAAGATTAGGCTCATGATCTCTATACTACTACTATTACTACTACTACTATTAATGGATAGGCAAACACATCCTGTGATGTATCAGTGTAGTCACCGGACAGCCGCTACTCAACGAGCTGATCAATTTTCATGCCCTGGTCATATTGAAACTAACTCCCTCCCCTCTCCCCCCCCTCTCTCTGCCCCTGTCATTATTTATGAAGTTATGTAGACTTGTTGACTGTTACCCGACTCCATCTACAATAGCTCATCCAACAACAAACACTACCGGAGCTAGTGATTAGCATCTCTAGTCATAACAAACCATTGCAGGAGAAAAAAAGAAAAAGTAGAAAATTGATACACCTCACTTTCACTTATAACAGTCATTATGTAACTAACGCTACAAAGTAGGTAAAAAAATTTTTTAGTTTTTACCTCATAATTGGGTTTAGATGAACACAATGATAACAGATGCCCAACACTGCCACATTTGAAGTCCTAACTTGGACCCCAAAATCCAGTCATATTAAAAGTGTACCTTATTTGCTTCAACTGAGAAGCCATTAACCATATCTCAAACCATACAATGATGACCAAGCCCCATTAAAAAAACAAAAAAACAAAAAAAAAACCCTCGTATGTATAACCACACCCAACAGGCAACACCTGATATTGGTTAGTTCACGCTCCACACTCACTGTACCTGAATCATTCCATTAGCAAATCTGCTGAAATGACCATCTTCGGTAGCTATAGGACTCCTGGGTCGGGCCAACAGCTCTCTGGCATTGGAATTCAGTCTGGGAATGGACACAATGGTCGTTTCATTCTCATTCCTGGGACTACTGCTGCCTCCTTTGGGGACTGTCTCAGGAGAGGGCGACGGGGAGTGGGATCGAGAACGAGACCGTGGGCGTGGTGAGCTGGTGCGTCGACTTCGTAAAGGAGGCGGGGCCAGTGGAATGGATGAAGTGGGTGTAGGTGATGATGGGACATCAGATTGCCTGGATTCGGAGCCAGTTGAAGTTCCTGTGGACGTCTCTTCTTGCTTTCCGGATCTCCGCTTCTTAGATATCTGACAAATAAAATAGCACGCCACAAATAAATCACTAGCACGTGCCACGCCCAACGAGACTATATGATAGTCCGGGCTATTGCTCAAGCTTAGCACACAACAAAAAGTTAATAAAAGTGAAGTAGTGTCAACTAAACAAACGCAACCATAGATATACGCAAGATAACCATAGATATATATTTGCTATTCGATGTAACGGTATACTTGGGTTTCAATAGTTCTGTTGAAGTACAAATAGAAGCCCGTGCTTGTGAGGTATGAAATACGAGCAGAGTGGTAGAAACATGATATTACGTGCAAAGAGAAGTAGAAAGAGAGAGAGTGCACGTGCTGGGTGGCTGTTCTATATATGTAGTGTGTCGGATCAATAGACATGAATGCAATTGATGCTCCTGTTAAGATGGTTTTATAAGTATAACATAACACAAACTTTGACTTTATATGAATTCTTAATATTTAAATTAAAAAGTGATTTTTCAGGAGAACTCTCCATATTTTGACTTATTTTAAGTGATCATGGTGATGTACGGTGCTGCTATTCTGCTGGTACACAGAGTCTGTTCTTGTAGACTAAGCTTCCTGGAGTCCAGTACCAGGTGGTGGTGAAGGGGTAACACCTCGTTGAAGTGAACGTAGACTATTAAGAGGTCTTATCTAAGCAAGAAGTGGCTCCAAGCACTCTTCAAGTAGAGCTAACCTCATACAAGTGCAAGGATGAAGTCATGTGTTTTACCAGGATGGATCTGCACACTCGACACTTTCACACTTTGATTCCTTGCTTTGGTCAATACGTGCATTGTTATTCTATTCTGTAAAGTTGACTTCTTCCGGAGGAATATTGCCTACTTTTTTTTTTTTTGACCCGAGATATTCTCAGAGAGTTCAGTTCTGACATGCAAGCTTGTGTGCAGTGACGTTTTCCTTTACTGGTCGTAGCTCCTGACTGTATCGCCATGGTTACATATTGAACACCACTCACAACAAGGTTACCATAGATACAGTGACATCACAATGTGCACTTCACTGTGAGCTGAAAAGCGACAATTCAGCAATTATCAATGACTATGCGAGCAAAGACATTTAATTTAGCCTTGGATGACAGCAACAACAACAACAATAGCAACAACAACAACTACTGATAATTGCAATAGTGTGTCACAATGAACCAAGGTTGTTGCTGTTGTTGTCTCCCTCTCTCCTCCTCAAATGTAAATTGAATATTACCAATCAATAGACTTGATTCTTTAACCATAACTTGCCAAAGTTACCACATTTTACAAGGAGCTAATGAAAGATGTGGAACACACACACACACACACACCCACGCACGCGCGCGCACACGTACATACACTTGAACTAGTAACATATTGCTATGATTCTTATTTCAGAAAGCAATGTTATTTAACTCTTGGCACATAACATTTAAAGTGAATGAACGTCTTCTGTAATTCTGGCCTTTCCCAGAGATCAGTGGAATCTTTGTGGCCAAACTGTGTCATTTGTGGACCAAAAAGCTGTCTCCTTAAAGCACACACAGACGTGTGTATGTGTGTGTGTGTAGCGCCAGGGAGTTGTGGTAAAATAAACTAGAGGGTAGTAACAATTAACAAAGAGTAGCAATGACAGGAAGTGGATATTTACATTGCTGGCAGTATGAAGGGTCAGACAGACATTATCTTCACATGCAGACAGACATATTACACACATACACAAACATACATACAAACACACAATCATACAGACAACACCAACACACAAACACACATATGAACACGCACATTTGTCTTTATATTACTTTTTTCATTACCATACAGTGATCTAGGGTATGTTTTACATGGAAGGTAAATCCACCCACTCAGAGCAGCATTAGGTTACACTGGACCCAAATACTCCACAAAGCACTTCCGTCTCTGAAATTACAATCTTCCGACTAACAATATATTCCAACAAACAAACAAACAAACAAACATTCCAACTGCATTGCTCTATCTCCTCATTACGAGAAATTGTATCATATCCATAAGTACACAGTCAACCAATTGCAAACCTTAATACATATACTCAGTATCTGTTGGAGAAACTCGCCCGTTGTTACTCACACTTACTTACCAATCTCATGTCCGGTCTCTTGGCTCTGCGCATGCTCTGCCACGTACCCAGCACAGCCACGCGACTGCCGTCTTCCTTGGGACGTGTCACAAAGTTTCCACTGCAACTAAATCAACAACAGCAAGCCAGGTTTTATGAACAACATCATTTTTTAAACTTCTAAACATTAAGTTAGGCTTTTTTAGTCAATGACTAGTTCAGTCAAAAAAACAAAAACAAAACGAATACAATAAACAAGCAAAAAAGTTTTTCTAAGTAGCTAATGAACTCTGAGTAAAAACTTTCCTTATGGCCATTCGCTTTGCCTAACAAACTTCAAAGCTGGAGCATTTTAATAACAGTTTATCTATTGGTATCAATATTAAACCAATGAAAATAATGAAATTACCAGTATGGCACGTTATGAAATGCTTTATATTTTAAAATCAAAAAAAAATTCAGCCCAGAAAAACAAACTACATGAAAATGACTACTAAATGCAAGACCCAATGATGCTCTTCAATGCTCTCTCGATAACTTGAGTATAGAAACTGTTTTTACTTCCTCCAGTAATCATCTCTAATTGAATGTCTAATTGGACACCCCTTATTCAATATTACTCTTAGTGTCACACAACCTCAGTCCTGCCAGCCATATTATTCCACTAAAACACTATCCACTGCACAATCTTGCTGTTTGTTAAACCATTCCATCTGGAGACACCTTTTAACAAGGAAACCATCAGATAATTGACAAATCACAGATGTTTTCTACCCCAATGTTAAGTCCCTTCCAGTCTACCCATTTTAGAAAATTGGCCTACTATCACACGTGCATACCTGCACTTCTGTAGCAGGAGCTCCACACTGGAGAGTTGAGACTGCTCCGAACTCCTCAAGAACACACGCACTTCTTCATTGGAACATCCTTCAAGGACTCTTCCATTCCACTCCCTCACTGATAAACCTGGGGCAGAGGAGGAGAGTTAATTAAATTTAGTACACATTCAGCTTGAACAGCAGACTCTTAATATAGTTATTGGAAATGACAGAGGAACTGTCACACCCCCAATATACAATATACAATGTAAATCCAGTCTCTAATAGTTCCGAATCCCAACTATCTTTTGGGGTATCAGAATGTCTCAGCAGTTTTGGAGTTCTTAGAAATTGATTAAAACTGAATTGGGGAATACGGCAAACTCAATGCAACAATTAGTAAATGCATCCTCAGCATTATGAATCTCTTAGTGTGAGTGAGTTGTTGTTATTCCATTCTGCGAGTGCTATTGAGACTGCATAGGAAAAAAGCAAAACTGTGTTAAACTATAATATGCTTTGATTTTTCATTTTTTAGGTTGCAAGGAAATATCCTCCACCCTTTTGTGGATGTCATGGCAACCATTCAATACCAAGGCAATTCATCCAAGAATTAGAATATAAACGAATACCATCCGCACTGCTCCAAATGCACTCCACATCATTACCAACATTTCTCAATGCAACTGAACAAATGCAGAAGCCAACTCAAACAATGACCCCATACCAGATAATGTAGGAAGTACATCCACAACCACTCGTCCCATCTATAGCCACACCCACCTCCCCCTCTCTCCCCCCACCCATATCTTACCAACTGTTACAGATACTAAATCATGCATACGTGTAAACTAATCCATGAATATACACACAAACCTACGTAGCTACAATCACACACACAAACCTACGTACAATCACACACACACACAAACATAACAAACATATTTGTACATGCACATCATGCACACCGTCACACTTCTCATGGCTGTGATGTCACTACCGCCCTCGAGTGTGCCCCTGCTAACTACCAAACTGAAGGTGACAACATACCAACACAAGTATAGTACTCACGAGAAATGTCTTAATTACATTGCACTTTAACACTAATATACGATGAATTCCTTGCTCATGTCAAACGAAGTCCACCCAGAAGAAAATAGTTCCCTTACCTTCCTTGACTACAGGGTTCGTGCAGTGATCTGACACGGTGGTGATGACAGTGTGCAGAGATTTGCAACTCGAGCATTTCACACCTCCTGACACGCAAAAACCCACACCTAAGTCTATTGACAAAACAAATAACATCATATTATGTGAAAAAATATGGTATGACCAAAAACACAGGTAACACGCATATTAAAGTGACCACAATACACCCCTCAGTAGATAACAACCCTCAATGCGACCATAAGCTGTTTGTGGTTAATTTAGCTGGTCAACTTGCCAAGTGGTTGGTTCTTACTATGGCAAATACACACGTGTGATATCTCTTACAGACACCTCAACTTGTAAGCACTGGAAACCAATGAGGCACACACTAAAGCCATAATTTAAATATACTGCAGTAATTAAGATAGTATAAATTGCAATTGACCTCTAAGGCATTGAATAAAACATTGATCTTTTAACACATTTATGAGTATTTACAATAAGTATGTACTTTTATATTTCCATTTATAGATATGCTTACTCTCCAAGTGGTACAACCAGCCCTGGGTATTCTGAGCTGACTCAACAAAAGCTAGGTATGTACCTGCTAACTATGTGTTTAACACCTAGAGATGACGACTCAAAAAGGCCATATAAGAAATATCTTTTTCCAAGAAATGAACAAACATATTTACTATATCCAGACAGTAGCTGCTCACCATTAATATTGTCCACGTTGATAACTTCCTTCTCTACTACTAGTCTCTGCAGAGACACCTGCAAGTCTGTTTCCTCTCCAGCCTAAACACAATGTGTGCAGAACTCAAATAAAGCCTAACAGAATAACAATGAACCAAGGTCACTGACCACTTAGTCAAAATGCATTGCATATGCAAATTTTCCATTTTACTCCATGCCTAGCCCATAAAGTGTACTATAGCCTGTATATACCTTGTTTTTGTGTTCACCATTCTGAGCTTCTTTCTTTTCATCCATGGCATCTGATTCTCCTCTACTAGCTGACTTGACCTTATCTTCTTCACTGCACTTTCCCTCTTCCACTTTCTTCGCTGACTGCTCCCCCATTCCGCTCATGGATTCGACTTGGGACGAACACCTTAGCTTCTCGAACGCGCAGTGCCTGCGCAAAATGTGACTGGGGCTTTTCAAAACGATGCAGAACTCTCGCAGTACCGAATCTATCTCGGAACGGACGGACTCGGGCAGACAGTTTGCTGCTAGGCACTGCAGCGGTAAAGGGTTGTAGACGGGCTCCGGGATTACTATATCTGGCAGTTTATCTAGTAAGGTGTTTAAGGAGTCTAAGGACTTAGAATTCGCCAACTGACACAATTCCTCCTCGTCGCTGTAACATTCCGCGCTATTATTGTCACAATAATAACAACATCGGTCCAGCTCCTTGTCTTCGGAAGCGGATAAATAGGGCACGCAGTTGGCAGGGGTCCGGAGAATGTTGGCTGTGTCTCGTAAACGGATTACATCCATATAGTTCTGAATAAGTTGTAAAATAACAAGAATTATACAGCTCTACGGTAGTTTGACACATACGTTCTTTCACCACAACTGCGAGATTTAGTCGCGTAGCGGACGAATAATAAAACCACGTGGTAGAGGAAGTAGGCGGGGTTTTAATGCTTCTTGCACCCAATCAAAATCCTCGTTACAAAAAAGAATGTAATTTATTATCTACACGTTCAATGACTCCACCGGTACAATAATTATTTACTAAACAGATTAGTAAATTTGAGATTGCTTGTCATTAAAGTTTGGATTTCAGAAGGATGTTTACTATATTGCTTCTACCAGCTACTCTATGCCTCTAGTGAATGTAATAAACTGCTGTAGGTTGTGACTGTACTTATAGCAGCACTAGCTAGTTAATAAAAATAAAAGAATTTGGCACAACCATTCGATTGGTTTATTACATTGTGTAAAGGGTAGTAGTGACACTGAGTACAATGTGATGGGTTATAACCTTTCAGTCATACTTACTATAGCATAGCACTTGTTAATTATAGCATAGTTGGGGACACTTAATCACAGGGCTGTCAGAAGCAAACTTGCTTTGGTCAGAAGAATATGACCCACCACTTAATGTAAAATGTGGCAATACATGCATGTATTAATAGTATAAAACAAGGGGTACTTCAAGAGGTTCGTTAAAAATTTTTAATAATTATATCAAATAGGAAATGCGAACACAGTTAGCTATGCCTGGGATGAAATTAACAACCATAACTAAAATAGCTAATATGGTAATCTCTTTATACTAAAACTAACTCCCTTCTTGCTAACTTGAATAAGTTTAGCTATTATTGTTTCCAATTCCAAGTCATTTTAGTAAAAATAGCTACTATAAGCTATGATTTGGATAAAATCAACATACTAGCTAGCTACATACGAAAAGACTTACTATTACTAATAATTGGAAAACTTTCAGTCAAGAACTATAACTATAACTTAAGCTACAATTGGAGAATTTCTAGTTAAAAAAACTATTGCTATAACTAAATTGGATCAAAGTATGGCAAACCAACATAACTGTCAGTGGCATCAGAGGGAACACCGCAGCCGTTTTGGTTGTGTGTGCCAACCCACCCACTGACTCATTGACTTTATATAATTTAAATTTGTTAATCATTATTGTTACAGTTATTATTATTATTATTATTATTATTATTATTATTATTATTATTATTATTATTGTTATTATTATTAATGTTATCATTCTCATATTATTATTATTATTATTATTATTATTATTTCATTATGTTATATAAACTCATTGTTTACTATGTTAATACTATATGATATATTTTTAAGGAAAAAACAAACAAAAAAAAACAAACTAACTATAATTAAAACTAAACTTTTTTCTTAAACAAAAGTAGATGAAACTTAACTGATGCACTATACATCAAGCTACCACTTCTTTAACACTCATACGATGTGACTCTTGGACATTTTCTTCTTCAAAATCTCAGTAGCTAATAATTCAAAATAAAGCATATTACATAAATATTTTGCAATAATTTATTACAAATAGTTCTTTGTACTTCTTGTTAACTAACTTATTTTACCATTACAGCAGTCATTTCTTTAGACGTGACGACTTCATCACTACTGATATCATGACTGCTCTGTATTCGAGTTTCTTACCTGGTTCATCAGTTTAATAGCCAATGGACTTCAAACTCTACCACCAAAGTTCATTCTACTTCTCTCCCAAATGAGAGCTCTATATTCTATGAAACTATATTGGCAGTTCTTTACTTGTCAAGATCCCTACTGTTTAAGTTACTCCAGACAAATTCCTAGTCTCACAAGCCAGAACACCCTTTACCCAAGCATAACAAATTCCATGAAGGAACAAAATTGAGCAAAAATTACCAATGGAGCAAAGTATGATGGATAAGACATTACTGCTAGCAGAATAACTATTTAATGTTATTATTTAGTTTAGAGTTAGGACCTTGAAGGTATAATAATACTCATTTATGCAAAGAGCCATCTAGCTACCGTGGTATTTTACTTAGTTATTGTGCTATTTCACTTTCCCAGTGCTATTTGAATTGAACAACAATTTTTCTCATACATTTAGAGTACAAACAACAACAAACATTAAACCAGAGATTTATATATTTTTTGTGTCCTCTCATATGACTATTTTATTAGCTATGTACTAAATAAACAGTATTGCATGTAAATTACCCGTTCAAAAATGTACGGGGAAAATCATACTATATACTTTAGTAAATCTCTAAAAATGTAGTAATATTGTAGAAAGATTGACTTACTAACTGGCAAAGTGCCAGAATCTAAGGCTGCTGTAGCTACTTTACATTACACACGCCTAACTATGTTTGTGACTGTGATTATATATTATATGTTATTATAGAAACATAAATAGAAACAACAACAACTAATGATATAGAATCTGGATCAAGTGTTGCACATTATTCATGTATCATGCCAAAACCAGCTCAAACACGACCAAGTAAACAGTCGACTAACTGTTTCTGGGTACGTAGATAGAGCAAATAAATTATTTAAAAAATAAATTATTAATTTTTTTTAGCAATTTCCCTGAGATCACATCCAAAATACCCCTAACTAATATAATAATGTAGTAAATATTCTATCTGATACATGTCTTTAGAATTCATGAATAATGACTACATTCAGTGCGAGTATTCAACTACATGTATGTGCCAGACTACTTCATCAAAACAAACTAATTTACTATTCCACCTCATGAGAATTTGTACATAGAATCTCAAGTTGTGCAGCTTGAAATTGCCACAATCTAGTCCCAATCTAGAAAATGTTGCAGGAACAAGGCAGGGTGTGAGATATAATTTCAAAAATGAACAATTCTTCCTACAGTCACATCTTTGGACGGCGATTTCTTCATACAATGCAAAAATTGGTTGTGTCCAAGTAATGCTGAAGATATAAAGACCAAGATTACTTTGACACAAATGAACATGAACATGTTGAATATTACTAGCTAAGCTATGATTATTGTTGTATTTTAACTTGTAAAATAATATTATGGTGACGGCGGCAGTATGAATATTTCAGTTTTAGGGTTCGCACATAGCAGCTATGCACATCAGCTAGCTAGTCACTAGACACTAGATATAAAGAAAAGTATCATTCATTAAGGTACGGGTAAGTATAATGAAACACATCATCACACCCTCAATAAAAGAATATTTTTTCTCACACTCTTCAGCCATCTTTATGTAATTCAGGTATACACACTATTTGTTTGCTTGTGCTAGAATTATCCCCATCATTGGGACAAGGTTAATTCACATAAGGTTTATATTATAGCGTGTTCAGAATTATCAACAATATGAATGACCTAAATTCAATAAAAATGAGTTCAGTAAAACTCAGGCAATTTGAATTTAACAAGATAGAAGGATCAAGGTTTTAAACTGGTTCTGCTCACTCACAAATTCAATACTAACAGTCATAGCAATATAGAAATCAGAGCCTGTACATAGTGGGAATGGCATCTGGGATAATCGAAGTATAGCTATAGGATTAGCAATTCCACTGATTGCAAGCTTCATCTCTTGCTCAAACCCTGCCTGACCACTAGTGCTGGGCAAACCCCCCAGATCATTTGCCTATTAGACACAGGGGTGGGGAAAGCAATTTGAATTTGGCCAGGCCGTGTAGTACTAAAAATTAGCTATAGCTTATATATTTATTTTGCATCCATGATCATTGGTGGTACCTCATTTGGACCTTTATCTGGGTAACTAAGTCTGTTAGGAAATTATGTATATATAAAACCTTCATATAGCTGGTTCATAGCTCTATGGACGCATGTTTTAATCCTTTAAAGCACTTCTTTCTGCTTCAGCATTCATAACTGGCATTAACAGAACAAACTTGATTGCAAAACTTTTTCGGATGTTTGGATGTTCTCCAAAAGTTTTTCTGATGACTTGCAGCTTTGATGGCATTACTGGCAAAAAATATTATGAAAGCTCGTGCTTTGAATAGAAGAAGACTCACGTTTTATATCTCACAGTGTCATTGGACAAAGTCAATACCCAAAAGTCATGGTGTGTGCAAATCTGTATTGACCGGGCCATGTCCTGGCCTGCTCCTCTCCCCCCTCCCCAGTTCCCGGAAAAATTACAGAGTGTGTGAACAAATTGATCACAAAGCTTTTAATATAGGTATAATTATTGGGATGCAAGGTGGCAAATATACTAATTACGATGGATGAGGGGGGAGGGGGGGGGGGGGGGGTAGAGGGGAAGCTAGTGCTATAAGAAGTGGGGAGGGCTCCAGGCTCCAGGGGCTGATGATTTCTCGCATAAACACCAGCAAATCACAAGACACATGCCCTAAGAGCCCACCTATATCGAAACATCTTTCTACACCACAGCAAATTTGGTTGCAAAGAAATTAATCAAATGTAAAAGTTTAATGGAAGTACAATTGTCACAGTCTGTGGAAGTATCTTTTCTGGAACAGCTCTATCTAGTTCCTACTTGATATATGATTCTAATACAGTCCAGTAAAAAGATGTAAAAAGAAAGGTACCCTCTGATGTTTATATGCACAATAACCTGGGGCCTGCAAAAAGTATCAGTATGAGTGTACTAAACGTAGCTTCACTTTGAGTTTCTAGATATGACATTACAACCTCCGCCTTTCTTATGGGATGCCTTCTGGGCATAAATTACCCTGGCTCCTTCTGCCATTTTCTTCATAACTCATGCTGAAGAAATAGCTAAAGCACGAGAACCTAAATGTAACTGAGTTTGTTGAAGTGGTAGTATAATGAATAAATGGTAATAATATGCATGAGTGTAACTACCAGCCCTGAAAACACTGGGCCACAGGCTCCAGTATGTAGGTTTAGGAACACCTATTTATAGTATCATATGGCGCTCAAGACTCCTCTAGACTCAATTGTTAAAAAGCTAGCTTTACCAGAGAAATGATAGCCAACAGTGGTATAGGAAGATGTTTGGGTATGGGTGGGCTCCAAGGGCATGTGTTTTGTGGTTTCCTGGTGTTCATGTGAGAAATTACATTGTGCCAAAAAAATTATTGGGGGGGGGGGGGGGGGGAGGGGGGGGGGGTGGCTTCAGCACCTGGAGCCCCTCCCCACTTCCTACACCACTGGCCAATATATGAGATGAGCTTACATCAGTTTTGTATGTTTCTCCTTCTTTAGATTGAGCGCTCGTATCAGTATACACATCAAATATTTCTATCCCCTTCGTATTTGTTTTCCAAATTCCTCATTTTCATTGGCTTCATCATCATCATTAATATCACTGTTCTTGTCTGTCCCCCGCCCCCCCCCCCACCCCCATACTTAATCTGTACCCTTATCTGTGATGCTTCCTCATTTTCACGTCTGATTCTTGAATTATGTAAGCAACAAGTACAACATTTTCTTGTAAAAGGCTTGTTATAAATACAAATATTAGAGTGACAAGCTGTCCCTTGACATTCCCATAGACCCCATAAGTATGAGTAATTGGCATGGCATCTTTAGATAGCTATAGAAGTCACATAACGTAATACTTATTACATGAGTCAGAGTGTGATATGGCGAAATATTTCAAGAGCAGGCTAATTTATTTTCATGAGCCAGAGGCAGAGTGAAAATAAAGCCTGAGAGTGAAATATCTTGCCATAACACTCAGACAAGTGTAATAAGTGGTTTATTCCACACTAGATATCTTCACTGCTGTAGTTAGTACTAGAGGTAGGGTAACTCACAGGTAAAGTTGGTTGTATGTAGGGGCTACCCACACCCCCAGCTGATATTTTAGCAGCTGCTCTAACCCTGTACAGCAGGGTAAAGAGCAGGGTACACCAGAGGAAGGTAGCAGTAAAACCAAGAAAATTGAAAAGTTTGGGGTAATGAGCTTGTGTTATTTCGTGGGTCACTACCTAAAAATATCATTGTGAAGATATATATATAATATATATAATATATATATATATTATATATAATTCATTCCATGCTAGATATCTTCACAATGTTATCTTTAGGTAGTGACCAATGAGATAACTCATCTACTTCAGTGAAATATCTAGCATGGAATAAACCACTTATTACACTAGTCAGAGTGATATTTCACTCTCAGGCTTCATTTTTACTCCCTCTGGTAAATTAGCCTGCTCATGAAATATTCAATCTGACTCACTAATTAGTACTATATATATATTATATATATATATATATATATAATATATATATATATATATATATATATATAATATAAAGTGTATAGCATAAAGGCAATTCCAGAATTACATATAGCTAATTGTGGAGACCAAGCCACCCATGCCCAAGTTTCATTACCATATTTTAACTTGAGTCTGAAATTAAAATGATGGAAATTAGAGTCTGAAGGATACAGATGAGGATATACCGTAATGCAAAGCAGCTGTTTAAGAAAAGCAGTTTAAGATTTAGTAACAGCAACATGTTTTACTGTCACTCTCATGTAATATTGCAATATATATTTACTACTCTAACAATCATTTTAATAACTTTTTCTGTAGATATTTTGATACCCAAAAGGTTTTCATCAGTTTGAAAACCCTACGACATATATTTGCTTAAAGGGCAAAATGTGTAGAATGGAGAGAAAGTCGGATTGAGTTGGAAAGAGAAAAAGGCTAAAAGAAGTAATTAATAATAATTATATATCTATAATAATAAAAGTAATAATAGCAATCGTTCTAACAGCCAACTTCGGCAAGAAGTCAAAACGTGGGATAAAATTTACTATTATTATCATTATTTCAGCCGAGAATAACTGAATCAATAATAAAAGTAAGTAAAATAATATTGACGATAAAACAAATAAAAAGATAAAAAAATGATGTTGTTTAATTGATATATCATCTAAATTCAGAGTTTTGGCTATAATTTTTTTATTTTTACGCCTTGCAAAAAATTTTCTCTGTAATTTGGCCTTAGTAGTTAGTTAATATTTTCCACTGTGGTAAATGCTCTTGTCTTACACATAGTACTACCATGATGTAGTTCAGCTTCCAAGACTTCGTTCTGTTTCCCAAATGATAACATCAGAGCTTGGTATTTGTACAACTAGCTATTCATCACCATTTTTCACTCTCTCCTCAAGTTGTTCTGGTATCTGAAACTAAATAAGCCAGCAAGACGGTGTCGCATAATTAGATTTGTTGGGGCTAATTATAAATAGCTATATCCAGTAAAAAGTAGAAGAACGCTTCAAACTTGGTATTGCCAGGTGTACGCGGACAGCAGCGATAACCGTATTACCAGGAAATTATACTGTCTGCACAACGATATTCACCTATTGAACGACCTTTACCTAATTTGTGGTTAAAGTCTTGTAAAGTTATACCGTAGAGGGAGAAGAAACTGTTCCTTGCATGGTTAGGCCTACGGGCAGCGCTGGCTGTTGAAAAGTCGGTGACTATCTGTCAACTATTTCGGACTCGCCGTACCATTCCCGAGCTACTGGTAGGAAGTGTCCTTTCAGCCCAACAATGGCATCAAAGGCTTTCTCTGGTGTAATGAGGCGTGTGCTTGTTCTGGGCTCTGGCTATACTGCTGCACCTCTGGTGGAGTATCTTAGTCGGCACGGAGACATATCAGTGACTGTAGGTGAGTAAGTGCATGTGAATACTAAGAGTTCTTTCCTCCTCCTCCCCTCCCCCCCCTTTTTTTTTCTTCCCCCCCACTGGGCATAGCTATTGGTTACCATAGAGATAGAAAAGAGAGTTAGCTCATCTCCTTACAACTTCAACACATTTTGAATGTCATGTGTTATATTTGCCTGTAGGAATCTTCATTTACTTACATTTACTTAAGCACTTACCCTCACCCCACCTCCCCCTCCCCTCCTAGTCACCACACTATTACCGTATCATTGTGCAGGGAATCATGAAAGTAAATAAGTACTAAATGAAGTTATTTTGGTGGACCGCCATACAGGTATCCACAGCTGGTTCTGCAATAGAATATGTGAATTTTATGATTATGTATTTTTTAGTGCAGTTCTAATTAAGCAAATTAGTGTGAAGACTCAATGGAATTTAATCTCCAATTGCAATAGAGGAATGTCCAAGTCTTACTACAAGTGATTTTCTATTCCTACCATTACACCTGTACTTGCTTGTCAGCTGCAATGTATTCCATGTAGACCAGCATCTCCTATTCCCCAAATGACCTAACTTACCAGTTACTACATGACATCATCTTACTGACAGAACTCCCCTCAATTGCAGAACTTCCTCCATTTACACAACTTCAGCTGCTCCTTCACACAACTGTCCTGACAGTGACATATTGGCTATGATAAGCGAAGACAATTTTTAGAGGAACGTAGCAGTGTAAAAGAAAATAAGCGTGTTTACTTGCAAGCAACAGGTTTCTTCTGACTATCCTCCTCTTTCTCTTGCTATACTAAACTTTTGAATTTTGTTTGTTTGTAGCATCCAACATTCTGCCGCAAGCAGAACAAATGGCCCGAGCTTACCAGAACACAACTGCACGCAGTCTGGACGTGAACTCTGAAGAAAACCTTAACTCTCTTATAAGAGACACAGAGCTGGTTGTAAGGTGTGTGTGTATGTGTGTGTGTGTGTGCATGGTGTGTAAGTACCTACGTGGTCTTGTAATATTTGGTTCATCCTAGCACATCCATGTGGAGTATGTATGTGTGAATGTATGTGAGTATTTCCCACTTAGGGCATATAGTGTGTGTATTTGTGTGAGTCAGTGAGTGTGTCTGACAATTTTCCATCTGACTTTCCATCTGCCTCCCACCAGCCCCACCAGTCCACCCAGTTGTGATTGGGGACCTGGCATTTGCTGGGGTACAAATTCAAGGCCTTTTCTCATAAAACAGCAATGGTCCAGGTAGGACTTCGGGTCCCCACACGACTTGCTGTGAGAAAAGGTTTGTTCTCCTGTGAGTTCCTAGCCCGGCTCCAGGAGCTTTGCTTGCACGGCTCACAGTGCTTGCTTAGTGCACAGGCATCCTGGCTCTGCCAGGTGTGTATAACGCTAGTGGTTGCAAGAGAATTTGCATTTGCGTTTGCATGTGTGTGTGTGCATGTGCGTGAGAGTAGTGTGTGTGTGTGTGTGTGTGTGTGTGTGTGTGTGTGTGAGTGACAGAGAGGCTATTCCCATCATTAAAATGCAGAGAGGGTTCTGTTTCTCTTCCCTTCATCTCCAAGCAGCACTCAGGCTAGTGGATGCTATTCAGTCATTGTCTCTATGCACTGAGCCTAGCACTTCTCTTGTCAAGCTCTGTCAACCTTTTGTGTGTCATGAATGGAAGAACAGAATGTAACTCTTATAACAAACATAATGAATGTAGGTCCGTGACAGTGTGTGCATGTGTGTGTGTGTGTGTGTGTGTGGTGTGTGTGTGTGTGTGTGTATGTGTGTGAATGTGTGTGTGAATAGCATTGTTCTTGCTCTTTGTTAATTATCTTCATTCAGTTTATTGGTCACAGTCCAATTTTTTTTCCATTTAGGTCGCGTTAAAATTTCAGCTATATATATATATATATAATATATATATATATATATATTATATTTATATATATAGATAGATGAATTTATACATACCATATCATTAGCGTCCTACCACTTTAAGCATTGTGCCTCAAACTAACCAGCACATAATATTAAGAGTATAGATACTCCTCACCAGTGGAATTAGAAGCTAACTACATGGAATAAAAAAAAAAAATTAAAAAAATAGAACAGCGATTTTTTTTGCTACTACTAATTGTCCGGTTTAAATATTCCAAGTTGCATTTCAGAATTGACAGTATCATGTAGAATGATGACTCAAAGCAACATTTGGTTTCCATAGAGCCTCTAATAGCAGCTGCAATATGACAAGGAAAGAGTTGTTATAGTGAGAACCATATTCAGATCCACTCACTGCCTCCTATGAATCTATTTCAAGTAATACCATTTTACACCTCAAATTTAAACCTTACTGAAGGTGTTCTGGTGCAAGATGACATTCCTTATTACATATTTGTGCTGCCTTTCCTTTGTACACTTTTGCTAGTATGTATGTATGTATGTATGTATTATCTGTTTGCATGTGTTGGCTAGTTGTGTAGATATAATGATATTGTTGATTTATTTATAGCTTTGTTCCCTATACGTTACATCCTATCATCGCCAAGCAGTGCTTGAAGGCGCGCAGACACCTCGTCACAACCAGCTACGTCAGTCCAGAAATGCAGGTCAGGTGGGTTCATATAATGAAAGATTGATATAGTTGCACTGAATCGGATTGGCTATCCACAGTGTTGATCGATCCACAAACAGTATAAGTACTATTTGACACTCTTTTTGGCAGAGTTGACCGCAACCTCAATAATGCCACAAGTAGGCACGGCTAGCGATCTGATCGTGACACTCTGTGTTACTTACTTCACACTGTTATTGTGAGTGACCATCCTGGCCGCAGTGTCATCTATTCGGTACAGCTTCATCACATATTTGGTACAGTGTCATCACAGATTCGGTACAGTGTCATCACAGATTCGGTACAGTGTCATCACAGATTCGGTACAGTGTCATCACAGATTTGGTACAGTGTCATCACATATTTGGTACACTCATCACAGATTCGGTACACTGTCATCACAGATTCGGTACAGTGTCATCACAGATTCGGTACAGTGTCATCACAGATTCGGTACAGTGTCATCACAGATTCGGTACAGTGTCATCACAGATTTGGTGCAGTGTCATCACAGATTTGGTGCAGTGTCATCACCAGGTGTCATCACCAATTCGGTACAGTGTCATCGCCAGTTCGGTACAGTGTCATCACCAATTCAGTACATCACTAATTGGACCTACAGTGTCATTACAAATCTACCACTATTGGAAATGCATGTTGCACACTATCTAGGTAAATTAATGATGCCTTCCTAAACTAGGTATTATCAGAGCTATAACATTAACTTCAGGCAAACTAAATAAACGTCTAGTCTTACAGATCTATTATGGCAAAATAAGATTTATCAGATTAAAGGTTAATTTGAAAGTGGTTTTGAATTATCTGTGCACAATGGCTTGCTTGCCATGTGAGGCACATCTCTGGAATGTCTTGATACCACAAGAATGGGTTTAAATCTTCTCCATGGTTACTGTCTTATGTGGTGACACTTTACCTCATAGTATACATTATGTGTTGTGTGTGTGTGTGTGTCTGTCTGACTCATTATAGAAGCTCCATGAAGCTGCAGCCAGTGAGGGTCTGACATTTCTCAATGAAATGGGACTGGATCCAGGTATTGATCACATGCTGGCTATGCAGTGCTTCGACGAAGTCCACAGAAAGGGTGGGAAAGTGAGTTCAGCAAATTGTACTTTAACGAAATATTGGCATTGTATCAGTGGCTGATGCTTTCTGATAGTGTAGGCATCTCTTATTTTTTTATCATCCAGAGGTCTTTTTATTTATTATTATTATTTTTTTTTTTTTTGTTAGACCAAACACAGTTCTAATCCATATAGTATTTACCGATCTAATTTTCCTCAGCTTATTAAGTTTTTTCGTTGAGCTAAGTGGTTATGACACTAGCTTTATGTATGGCTATATTTTAGTCCTTGTTAACTGGGACATCATTGTGCATCTATGTATGATGTGTGGTCAACTGAACACAGTAGTCTTTAAAATGAAGTAGTATGAGAATTATAGTCTCTTTGCCTGCTACAGGCTGCACTCTTTTGTTCTGTCTAATAACATGAAAGTAGATGACATAAGACAAGCCACTTAATGTGTGTGGCCACTTTTTTTTTTATGGCGAAATGTTCAATTAGTACAGGGGCCACACCAATATTGTGTGATTGAATATTGTATTATTTATAGATTGTGTCGTTCGAGTCTTGGTGTGGAGGTCTACCCCACCCCCAGTATTGCAATAACCCCCTCAAGTACAAATTCAGGTGAGACACTTGGCCAGTGAGTTTAAATTAATCGGTGAAAGAAACTTGATTAGGAATGGTAAAGGATCAGCTGGTGCAGGCCAACAAATTGCTTCATTTAATTTGTTAAGCTACAAGTATTTTAACATATCACTTGCAGTACTCAAATTCTTTCACCAGTTTTGGCACTTAAAAAAAAATGTAGTTATTGACATGCCATGGCTAGCCAGTTTAAGAATGTGTCTGAAAAATTATATATTTACTAGTTAAATTAAAGAACAGTGTGCTACCTATTGTATACATTTAGCATGGTAAATATGCCATCAATAAGTAGATAGGTAATGGTCATCAACAATGCCTTCAGTCAGCACAATCTATTAGAGGGTGCTTCCTATATAATGTAGAAGTTATGCTAAGTCTGATCAATGGGTGCAAATTATTTAATTTTTCTGAGGTAGTGAATCCGTTAAGTTGATGTATTGCTATTAAGTTTCATCATTAATGACTATGAGACCATTTTAAATGTGTGCTACTTTTCTGGTATTATTAAATCATTCAAGATCTATAGAAACATACTGTTATGCTTAACTTGTAGTTGGAGTCCTAGCGGCGTGCTACTAGCCAGCAAGAATGCTGCCAGATTTTACAGGGATGGTCAGGTACATAATTAAACCTTACATGTTGCATGATAAAGCAAATTTCTATTTATTTTTTCTATTTCTTCAGTTAAAAGAGATTGCTGAAGGAACTATCTTGGAGTCAGGAAACAGGGTGACCTTTGATCCCAGCAACAGTCCACTTGCGGATGTTGAGTTTGAAGGATATTACAACAGAGACTCTACCAAATACATGGACATCTACAACATCCCGGAGGCGGAGACAGTACTCAGAGGAACCTACAGATACAAGGTACTCACTGCATTTACCACATGGTCCTAATTGCCTTAAGGGGAAATTGCGGTACAAATTTTTTTCCTGAAAGTATAGGTATAAACATGGCCCACCATTTAACGCAAAACTAAGGGGATGCTTCATAGTAGCACCATTTTTTATGGCTATTTAACTTCCTTAAAATTCACTTCCTACTGCGTGTACAACTTGTGTGTTTGTATTCCATTTCCTCAGGGTTTCTGTAAAGTCCTCACTGTGCTGTCCAAGCTGGGTCTGTTGGACACTAGACAGAGAGATGACCTCCAGCCAGGATCTACATCCACCATTACTTGGGTGAGGAGAGAGATGCAAATCACTATTGTGAATATTACCTGATTTTCTCTCTGAATATTGCTACTAGTGAAATCAAACTTAGCGACTAAATCTCCAGACTATATCTAGCTTCTTTTTCTCTTTTTTTTTAATACCAGTGTGTAGTTTTGTTTTATTTAGAAACTACTTACTCCAAACCATGTATTTGCCACTGCGTGTAGATTACACACATCTACTTTACATGTATTACATGCATGTTTATGTGTATGAGTCCACGTATGTAGTAGGCCATTGTACTAGGGTTTAAGTAAGCTAGTAATGTTTGGGATGCTATTACTTTTCTTATTATAATTTCCTCAGAGAGAGTTAATAGCAGACTTGACTGATACTGGAGTAGAAGGCGTGGAGTCAAGACTACTGGAGGTGGCTCAAGGAGATAAAGAGACAGTCCAGGCAGTGTTGGAGTAAGTCTCTCACAGTTCTTAAACTAGTATCAGTAAGTAGGAGAGTTTGAGGCTGACAGTGAAGAAGAGAGAGTTGTTTCTTTTAGCTTTGGGGATGGTGGTTTGGTGTCTATTTGTGTGTGTGTGTGTGTGTATTCAATAGGCCTAGCACCTGGTGAGGCTAACAGGCTATCGCCTCACTCAAATTTGTATTAAAACCACACCCACTATAGGACTTTGTACCTTCTTCCAAGTTATCATCATAAATTAATATGCCTCACCCAGTACTATTTTACTCCTTGGCCCCTGTTAAGTGTGTTTGTGTGTGCGTGACATGTGTGTTCTGTGTGTATGTAGCCTAGGTTTATTGTCAGACTATCCAGTGGGTAAAGGTGGCACTGTACTGGACAGTGTGTGCTCTCATTTGCAGCAATCACTTGTCTACTCGGATGGGGAACAAGATGCTGTCTATCTGAACCATTTCATTGGCATTCGTTGGCCTGACAACAAGGTGCATACCTTTTTAAAAAGCTTGTCAAACTATTATATGTTTATTTTATATGCAATTTATTTTATTGTGTTTTTTTTAAAAGGTTTTCATACCTTTGTGTATATCCAGGTAGAGAGAAGGCATATCAACCTCACTATGTTTGGTACGTTTGGTACTGGTGGGCAGATGACTGCAATGGCTCAAGGAGTGGGTCAACCAGCTGCCATAGCTGCCAAGATGATTCTCAATGGTAACTTATATCTTAGTCTGTAATTAGTTGACAATAACCTTTTTACCTCTCATTGTATTGTATGCGCGGGTTGCCTTTTTGTTGAGTGCTGTTTTTTTGTTAAGCACCCATTATCTTCCGAACTTTTAACACTTTATATTGTAGTCTGTGTTCATCTCGTCAATTGCAGGATTAGTGCTTGGCCCCAGTTTTAGTGCCCACTTGCCGTTAAGTGCCCATTTATTTAAGTGCCTACTCCTGGCCGTTTGGAATTATAATTGAGGCTGCATAACAGCCTGGAGCTACAGTATTTGAAAGTTTCTTCAAAGTTAAAACTAGTGCTCTAGCTATTTAAGTGTTTCTTACCATTACTACCAGTAGTTACACGGTCCTTGTCTGTCAGGTCAAGTATCTGGTAAGGGGGTGCTCACACCAACAACACCAGAAGTCTACGAACCAGTTCTCGAGGCATTGAAGGAAGAAGGAGTAGAGGCAAAGGTGACATCAACCTTTCAGTCTTCATAAACTCATTACTGGTCAATGTCATTCATTTCTAGTAAGCTAGTTGTGTTGTTTGTTTATATATTAGTGTGATCTCAAATTGTTTATATATTAAACATTACATATTTCAAACACATCAACCCAGTATTCCTCAAACAAGTTCTAATTTATTGTTGCTATTTATTATGATATGGCATTATCTTTTATTTGTAATCAATGTGAATAATTAGCAATAAAGTTCAATAAACCCCTAGGACCACTATTAAATTATGTACAATAAAAAATATTACATGAATGAAATGGTAGTTGAGTAATATCGTTGCCAGGAAACTGGAAAAAAAGCAGGTCTGATGTATCCGAGGCACATTACATACTAATTTATGATTTGTTATGGTTGTCAATGGACACTTCAGACAGTGTATAAATCTGATACAGTCTCCGGTATTCCCGTACGAAAATGTATATAGTTCGCAATAACCGTTATAAAAGTAATGGGAAAGTGACCAGAGAGCTAATTGTTATCAAGTTTGTTTATACTACCATAACACTTTTACCTGTTGTAATTGTTGAGAGTTGTAGTGATACGGTTTAGATTATTCTATTGGTTAGCTGTTAATTGTTGGACTACACACACAATAAAATTTAATTCTAGTACAATGAGTTTGCTGGTCTTCTTACCTGTTATTGTTATTTAGCAAATTAGTGCAGCCTTAAGTTCTTTCAGGGCTTAGCAAATAGTTATATACTGTAATTGGCAATGGATCATTCAAAATATCGAACAATTAATGTGTTAACAGTTGCTAATAGTGAGATAATACTAGCTAAACTGGGAGTCCTCTTTTATTCATGCTGTGATTTGAGTTTAGTTGCTGATGATAATAAAAAGCAGATACAATGAAACTGAGAGCTGAATGAATTAAACTGTAGCCACTGGGAAATTGGTACAATAAGCCTTACATTTGGGCATTCTGATATAGAACAAGAAATTTTATACTTGGGGGTGGGGGAGGTGACACTGGAGCTTCCTTTCCTCCCCCGAAGAGTTGCGCCTCCCAAATAATTTTACCCTCCCTCCCTCACTCAACTAAAGAAGCCTCCTAGATTTATATAATTCTCCCACTGCATGTTTATTAGAAATGATGAATTAGCTTACAAGTAGCTCTACTTTGTGGCCAGGCAGTTTATCTCTTAGTGAACTGTTTTGACTAGTCGGCACTCACAAAAGTAGCATCATTTTCACTTGTCAGCCACGGATGGTTTATAGACTTGCTGGGGTAGACTATATTTTAGGTACTACACGAGACGCGACGCGTCGCATTTTCATCGCGATTCATCGCTAGTGAAACACTCGCTATTCCTCTCAATTAAAAACAATTGTTTGACAAAAAAGAGCAAATTGGCAGCCCTAGCCCTAGCCCTAGCCCTAGCCCCCAACTATTAGATGGTTAAAGGATAATGTGTTTTAAACACGAGGGATGGGTTAGTTGGGGGCTAGGGCTAGGAGTTAGGGCTAGGGCTAGGGCTAGGGCTAGCCCTAGGTTTAATTCAACGCATGCTTCCACTAGCGAGGAATCGCGGGGTGCTTTCGCGAAACTGCGACGCGTCGCGTCTCGTGTAGTACCTAAAGTATAGTCTACCCGTAGCTTCCTTAGCATTAATAGTTTATGTGCTTACATACGCTTTTCAGAAGTAGTGATAGCTCTCTTAGTACAGACTACAGGTGGCTCTTGACAACTAACAAGCCGCACTTAGCGGGAAAAACGGCGAAGTTTTGAATTTAAATCTGGTAAAAAGTCTTCAATGCCATAGTAACTTTTTGTTTCTTGAAAAGCAAGCGTTTTCGCAGGAATTTTCTCACACTTTGGAGCTTAAGTATAGAGTAAGGTTTGCTTAATGCTGTAGTTTCAGAATGCGCGCGTTTAAAGAGCATGCGTACCATCCATCCATCCATACATACATACATATATACATACTAGTGATGTGCTTGAGCACAAATGGCGAGCGAGCCTAAAGACTATACTTATTTTATATGAATGATTTTGACTTCTAACACTGAAGCTACTGAAAATAAGGTCCAGTTTTTAAATTTAGCATACAGGGTAAAGGGATTTCAGTGCCATAGTAACAACTCTCTGCAACTGCTTGGAAGGAAAAACAACAACAACAAAACAATACACGTTATTTAAAAGTTTTCTTTGTGATATTCTTTAGCTAAGTAGTGGTTATAAGACACAATGCTTTGACACAACTGGACATGCACCTACACAGACTTACCTTCGCGGTAGTCTAGTGGACAATGTATTTTCAAGTAAATACTGTTGCGCACGGCTTATAACCATGACAAAGAGCACATTGACTTACCACCGCCACTAACTCGAATAGAAATGGAAGTCCCTTAAGTTTTCAAGTTTGAACTGCACCCGCAAAATAATTCAAAACGGTAAACAATTTAATTTCTAGGGTGATACGGGTACTGATCGATAAGCCAGAGGATTCTGTTTAGTGCAATTTGGGACGGGGTCGACCACATAACTAACACAAAAACGCGAGGGTCAAAGTACAAAATGACATACGTACGTCCAAACATATATACAAATAAACTAGTGGTGTGCTTGAGCACAAATGGCGAGCGAGCCTGATAGTTAGGTAACATAAAAGTATTGTTACTATGTTTTAGCTTAGTTCATGCAAACACTATAATAGCAGTTATGACCTTTTATTTCAGCAAACAAGTACAAAATCACTCTCTTACCTGATTAATGATAGTATCAAACATCTGCCATTCTGATAATCTCAATCACCAGTATCTCTTGAACAAGCTTTCAGCTACGATAAAAAATAAACCAGTGTTATTATTTGTAATTTTAGCCAACAAATATGGAATTACTACTTACCTCATTCTTGAGTATTGATAATTCTGTAGTATCATTGAAGTTACTTTGGCCATCTGAATTACCTTGAATTCTTGACAACAAGCTCCTCACCTACAAAAACAAAGACAATCAATTTTAGCACACAAATACAAATTACTTTCTTACCTCACTTTCTTGAGCAGTGGTAACTTTTGTAGTACCAAATTTGAGTCCTTCTGACTATTTGAATTTACCAGTCACTGTTGACAACAAGCTCTTAGTTATAAAAAAGAAAGGCCAGAGTTATTTTGCATATTTAGCTGCTAACAAATATGGAATTGCGTACTTACCTCGGCATCCCTCGAGTAGTAGTAGCTTCCTTAGCATTAATACTTTATGTGCTTACATACGCTTTTCAGAAGTAATGATAGCTCTCTTAGTACTGACTACAGGTGGCTCTTGACAACTAGTAACAAGCCACACTTAGCCGGAAAAAAGGCGAAGTTTTGAAGTTACATCTGGTAAAGGGTCTTCAATGTCATAGTAACCGATCGAATCAACTTTTTGTTTCTTGAAAAGCAAGCGTTTTCGCAGGAATTTTCTCACACTTTGGAGCTTAAGTATAAAGTAAGGCTTGCTTAATGCTGTAGTTTCAGAATAAACTGGGATCAAGCCTAAAAAGCCGTGTTTTTTTAAGAAAAAACATTCCCCGCGCGCGCGTTTAAAGGGCATACGTACAATCCATACATACATACATATATACATATATACATACTAGTGGTGTGCTTGAGCACAAATGGCGAGCGAGCCTGATAGTTAGGTAACATAAAATGTTACTATGTTTTAGCTTACTTCATGCAAACACTATAATAGCAGTTATGACATTTGATTTCAGCAAAACAAATACAAAATCACTCTCTTACCTTATTAATGGTAACTTTTGTAGTATCAAACATCAACCATTCTGATAATCTCAATCACCAGTAACTCTTGAACAAGCTCTCAGCTACGATAAAAAATAAACCAGTGTTATTGTTTGTAATTTTAGCCAACAAATATGGAATTACTACTTACCTCAATTTCCTGAGTATTGATAACTTCAAGTTACTTATCTGAATTACCTTGAATTCTTGACAAGCTCTCACCTACAAAAACAAAAGACAATCAATTTTAGCACACAAATACAAAATTACTTTCTTACCTCATTTTCTTGAGCAGTGGTAACATTTGTAGTACCAAATTTGAGCCAATCTGACTATTTGAATTTACCAGTCACTGTTGACAAGCTCTTAGCTACAAAAAAGAAAGGCCAGAGTTAATTTTGAATATTTAGCTAACAAATATGGAATTACGTACTTACCTCAGCTTCCCTCGAGAAGTAGTAGCTTCCTTAGCATTAATACTACGGCATTCTGACTACCAACGGCTCTTGACAACCAACGGCTCTTGACAACCAACAACGGGCACTCCGTATCCATAAAACGGCGAAGTTTTGAAATTGAGTCTGGAAAAGGGTCTTCAATGCCATAGTAACCGGTCGAATCAACTTTTTGTTTCTTGTAAAGCAAGTATTTTCGCAGGAATTTTCTCACACTTTGGAGCTTAAGTATAAAGTAAGGCTTGCTTAATGCTGTAGTTTCAGAATAAACTGGGGTCAAGCCTAAAAAGCCGTGTTTTTAGGAGAAAAAAGTTCCCCGCGCGCGTTTAAAGGGCATACGTACCATCCCACATACATATAACATATACCCGATTTTGCATTATCCACCCCTAATACTGTCTCGCTCGCTACGCTCGCTCGCCAATAATAGCAGTTATGACCTTTTATTTCGGCAAACAAATACAAAATCACTCTCTTACCTGATTAATGGCATCATCTGCCATTCTGATAATCTCAATTACTAGTAACTCTTGAACAAGCTCTCAGCTACGATAAAAAAATAAACAAGTGTTATTATTTGTAATTTCAGTTTTAGCCAACAAATATGGAATTACTACTTACCACAAATTCCAGAGTATTGATAACTTTTGTGGTATCAAATTTAAGTTACTTTGACTATCTGAATTACCTCGAACTCTTTACAAGCTCAGCTACGATATAAAAATAATAAACCAGTGTTATTATTTAATTTTAGCCAACAAATATGGAATTACTACTTACATCATTCTTGAGTATTGATAACTTCTGTAGTATCAAATTGAAGTTACTTTGACCATCTGAATTACCTTGAATTCTTGACAACAAGCTCTCACCTACAAAAACAAAAGACAATCAATTTTAGCACACAAGTATAAAATTACTTTCTTACCTCATTTTCTTGAGCAGTAGCAACTTTAGTAGTATCAAATTTAAACCATTCTGACTATTTGAATTTACCAGCCACCTTTGACAACAAGCTCTTAGCTACAAAAAAGAAAGGCCAGAGTTATTTTCGCATAAACAATTTTCAGCGGGGAAGGCCGTCGTCTTCGAGATCCGTTGTTGTATGACACACACACACACACACACACACACACACACACCGACACACACGGACACACACGGACACACACACACAGACAAAGTGACTACTGTAACCCTCTCGCGCATGCGCGCTGAGGGTTAATTACGTTCCGTTGTTGTTTTTTCTGTGTTTGGTTTGACTGGTTACTGAATTCTATAATAACTAGTGGTGCGCTCGAATAGCGCAAATGCATGGCGAGCGAGCAGACTCTTTTTACAGAAAAATAGGACAGAAATTACATCTAACTGTAGTGCACAGTATAACCCTTTCCATTCTCAGTTAGCATCAGAGAATCTAAAGTCTCTGATCCCAGACTAAGGAAGTGGAACCCATGTGTAGTAACAATAACAGAATTACCTGAATAAACATCGAAAGCAGTGGCAAAGAAGCGCAGCTTGACAAAGACTTCACAATTGTTTCAAGAAGAGAGTAGCTATAAACTTTTTGGTTGAAATGTTGCGTAAGGCAGTGCAGCAGGATCCTCCGCGCTAGTTAATTGAAAAATACTGGAACTGCGAACGCTTTACCTAACTTACGTAATTAGAAGCGCGGGCGAAATATTTTGACGTACGTATACATACTTATTGGCGAGCGAGCGTAGCGAGCGAGACACTTACAGGGGTAACACAATCGAAAATCGGGGATGTTTGTTTATTGGCGAGCGAGCGAAGCGAGTGAGACAGTATTAGGGGTGGATAATGCAAAATCGGGTATATGTTATTCAGCGAAGCGAGCGAAGCGAGCGGAGCTGACTCTCTAATGAGTTCGCGATATATATATATATTTAGGTCTAGAAATTGTTTTTGTTCTTGCGTGGGCGTACGTGTGTACCCTTTCTCCTACGCGCTTGCGCGGGCCGGGTAACCGTCTTAGCAACATTTTGTTTTGTTTACCCGCTGTACGAAGTAGCGATGCCCAGTAGACAAAACGTTCCCTTTATCCTACGCGCTTGCGCGGGCCGGGTAACCTTCTTAGCAACATTTTGTTTTGTTTACCCGCTGTACGAAGTAGCGATGCCCAGTAGACAAAACGTTCCCTTTATCCTACGCGCTTGCGCGGGACGGGTAACCTTCTTAGCAACATTTTGTTTTGTTTACCCGCCGTACGAAGTAGCGATGCCCAGTAGACAAAACGTTAGAAACGCTCGGTCAAGAGCTTTGAGGGCGTTAGGAACTCCAGAAGAAAAAATAGTAAGGAGAGAGATAAGAAATGAAAAGGACAGGGCAAGGAGGAGGAGAGCTAAAACGAAACAGAAACAGGTAGCAAAGTAAAGAATCTTTCTTTTTGAAAAGCCATTAAATGTTCCTAATTTATTTATTAGACTATTCCTGAGGATTACTGTACCAATCAACTTTATACAGCTGTAGACTCAACTACTCTTGAAGACACTGAAAATGCAGCCACACCATCTGAACAAGAAGCTAATATCCCCACTACTTTTTGTACTGCAAGAGGAAGGAAAAGACATCTATCAGAGGACATCCATTCTCATATACACCCAAAGCAGCAAAAAAAGTTGCAGAAAATATAACTCAAACAATTTCGATACCGCAAAGCCTTTCAGCTTATCAGCAACAAATGCAAGAGGTAAATATAAAATAAAATATATACTTCAATAAGTTAATACGAGACATATTTTCGTTTAGGAAACCATTATGCAGAGAGCAACGTCTACAACTAATGTCACAAAAACAGCAAGTCACACATTTGTTTGAAAGTAATAGTGAAAGAGATCACAGGCTCCACTGTTTGTCCACTAACCAACTGTTGAGAACAGCAAATGAATCTTCATTACAAAATTCCTCTAGATTAGAGCAGTTGTCAACTAACCAACAGCAGAGATTGGCTGATGAAACACCACTTCAACGGGAGACTAGATTGTCTCAAGTTAGGGGGAACAGGTCAAGACAACATCCCCAGGTTCCATTGCACCATATTATTCCAGCATTTGATGATCCTCAAGTTCACACAGCAATGCGTAATTTTCATGCTAAAATCTCATTGATTACTATCCCAGTCTGCATAACGTGTATGGAGAAGTTTCCAGGAAATGTTGTCGATGTAGCCGGGATAAACATATCCCTAAGCTCTATTCAGCTCAAAATAACATGCATCCTGGAAACATTCCTCCACTTGCAGGTTAAATTTAATGTAAAACTATAAAAATTAACCTAACTCTATTATCAAACTATGTAGTCTAAGATCTACTTCCATTTAACATACTCTGCTCTCCCTCTGAATATGTTATAGTACCCAAACAAACTCTTTTATTTTTTATTTTTATTAAACCACAAAGTTTACATCAGCTATAACTGTAATGATGTATGACATTTTTAATTAAATAGCGGTATATTCTGTCTAAAACACCAGCCAATAACTTTGATGGTAAAATAATTAATTATTCTTATATTATCACAAATAATATAACATTTAAACTTTATTATATAAAGCAATACTATGTAGCTGATTACGAATTACATTAATAAAATAAATAATAAAATAATTCATTACTCTTGTTTTACCACAAAAAGTATAACATTTAAACTTTATTATACATAGCCTAAATTTTATAACCTTCATCATACAGTGGTATAGAATAGAAGCACTAATGAATCTATATGAAACAACAGACAGACATAACATTAACAACATCAAAATAAATAACTGTATCTATAGCTGCAATTACAGGGAACATGCATCGCTCGCTTCGCTATTTTGCGCTATTCGAGCGCACCACTAGTATATATGTATGTATGTATGGATGGTACGTATGCTCTTTAAACGCGCGCGGGGGGAACGTTTTTCTCCTAAAAACACGGCTATTTAGGCTTGACTCCAGTTTATTCTGAAACTACAGCATTAAGCAAACCTTACTTTATACTTAAGCTCCAAAGTATGAGAAAATTCATGCTAAAACGCTTGTTTTCAAGACACAAAAAGTTGATTCGACAGGTTACTATGGCATTGAAGACCCTTTTCCAGACTTAATTTCAAAACTTCGCCGTTTTATGGGGGGATACGGAGTGCCGGTTGTTGGTTGTCAAGAGCCGTTGGTAGTCAGAATGCCGTAGTATTAATGCTAAGGGAGCTACTACTTCTCGAGGGAAGCTGAGATAAGTACGCAATTCCATATTTGTTAGCTAAATATGCAAAATTAACTCTGGCCTTTTTTTTTTGTAGCTAAGAGCTAGTCAACAGTGACTGGTAAATTCAAATAGTCAGATTGGCTCAAATTTGGTACTACAAAAGTTACCACTGCTCAAGAAAGTGAGGTAAGAAAGTAATTTTGTATTGTGTGCTAAAATTGACTGTCTTTTGTTTTTGTAGGTGAGAGCTTGTTGTCAAGAATTCAAGGTAATTCAATGTCAAAATAACTTCAATTTAATACTACAGAAGTTATCAATACTCAAGAATGATGTAAGTAGTAATTCCATATTTGTTGGCTAAAATTAAAATAATAACACTGGTTTATTTTTTATCGTAGCTGAGAGCTGTTCAAGAGTTAATGGTGATTGAGATTATCAGAATGGTTGATGTTTGATACTACAAAAGTTACCATTAATAGGTAGAGAGTGATTTTTTATTTGTTTGCTGAAATCAATGTCATAACTGCTATTATAGTGTTTGCATGAAGTAAGCTAAAACATAGTAACATTTTATGTTACCTAACTATCAGGCTCGCTCGCCATTTGTGCTCAAGCACACCACTAGTTATTTGGCGAGCGAGCGTAGCGAGCGAGACACTTACAGGGGTAAAAATGAAAAAATCGGGGATGTTTATATATTTGTATATATGTTTGGACGTACGTATGTCATTTTGTACTTTGACCCTCGCGTTTTTGTGTTAGTTAGTTGGTCCACCCCGTCCCAAATTGCACTAAACAGAATCCTCTGGTTTATCGATCAGTACCCGTATCACCCTAGAAATTGAATTGTTTACCGTTTTGAATTCTTTTGCGGGTGCAGTTAAAACTTGAAAACTTAAAGGGACTTCCATTTCTATTCGAGTTAGTGGCGGTGGTAAGTCAATGCGCTCTTTGTCATGGTTATAAGCCGTGCGCAACAGTATTTACTTGAAAATACATTGTCCACTAGACTACCGCGAAGGTAAGTCTGTGTAGGTGCATGTCCAGTTGTGTCAAAGCATAGTGTGTTACAACCACTACTTAGCTAAAGAATATCACAAAGAAAACTTTTGATTAACGTGTATTGTTTTCTTGTTGTTTTTTTCCTTCAATTCAAGCAGTTGCAGAGAGTTGTTACTATGGCACTGAAATCCCTTTACCGTGTATGCGAAATTTAAAACCTGGACCTTATTTTCAGTAGCTTCAGTGTTAGAAGTCAAAGTCATTCATATAACAATAGTATAGTCTTTAGGCTCGCTCGCCATTTGTGCTCAAGCACATCACTAGTTATATATAGGACGTACGTATGTCATTTTGTACTTTGACCCTCCGTATTTTGTGTTCGCTCCGCGTTCGACCCCGTCCCAAACTTCACTAAACAGAATCCTCCGGTTTAGCGACCATTACCCGCATCACCTTAGAAATTGAATTGTTTACGGCTTTGAATTGTTTTGTGGGTGCAGTTAAAACTCAAAATCTTATGGGAGCTCCATTTCTATTCGAGTTAGTGGCGGTGGTAAGTTAATGCGCTATTTGTCACAGTTATAAGCCCTACTCAACAGTATTTACTTAAAAATGCATTGTCCACTAGACGAACCACGAAGGTAAGTCTTGCGTAGGTATGTTCAGTTTGTGTGAAAGTATTGTGCGTTACAACTACTATTAAAATATCAAAAGAAACTTTTAATACGTGATTTGATTGTTGCTTCTTTTCAATCCGACTGTTGCGGGAGCGTTTACTAGACATTGAAACCCCTTTACCTCATTACTAATTTAAAACGCTCGACTTTATTTTACTAGCTTGAGTGTTAGTTTGTTAAAGTCAAATTTAACATTGTTTTTAAGGCTCGCTCGCCATTTGTGCTCAAGCACACCCTAGTTTAATTGGCTAGCGAGCGTAGGCCGAGCGAGACAACGATCCGGGGGAACTCCCAAGCGAGATTGTCGCTATAATTTATGTATTTATGGATCTGTTATGGGGAACGTGAACCTCTGTTTTCGCCCGCGGCCTTTAATTACTAAGTTAGGTAAAGCGTTCACAGTTCCCGTATTTGTCAATTAAACGGCTCTGATATCCTTATGGCGGTGGTAAGTCAATGCGCTCTTTGTCATGGCTATAAGCCTTGCGCAACAGTATTTACTTGAAAATACATTGTCCACTAGACTACTGCGAAGGTAAGTCTGTGTAGGTGCATGTCCAGTGGTGTCAAAGCATTGTGTGTTACAACCACTACTTAGCTAAAGAATATCACAAAGAAAACTTTTAAATAACGTGTATTGTTTTGTTGTTGTTTTTTTCTTTAAGCAGTTGCAGAGAGTTGTTACTATGGCACTGAAATCCCTTTACCATGTATGCTAAATTAAAAAACTGGACCTTATTTTCATAGCTCATTGTTAGAAGTCAAAAGCATCATAGAAAAATAGTATAGTCGTTTAGGCTCGCTCGCCATTTGTGCTCAACACACCACTAGTTTATTTTTATATATGTATGGACGTACGTAAGCTTTTTTTGTACTTTGACCCTCGCGTTTTTGTGTTATCTATGTGGTTCTACCCGTTTCCAAATTGGCCACTAAACGTAATCCTCTTGGTTTTATTATCGATCAGTACCACCCGTTATCACCCTAGAATTTAATTGTTACCGTTTGAATTCTATTGGCGGTGCAGTTAAACTTGAAAACTAAGGGACTTTCCATTTCTATTCGATTTATAGTGGCGGTGGTAAGTCAATGCGCTCTTTGTCCTGGTTATAAGCCGTGCGCAACAGTATTTACTTGAAAATACATTGTCCACTAGACTACTGCGAAGGTAAGTCTGTGTAGGTGCATGTCCAGTTGTGTCAAAGCATTGTGTGTTACAACCATTACTTAGCTAAAGAATATCACAAAGAAAACTTTTAAATAACGTGTATTGTTTTGTTGTTGTTTTTTCCCTTCAATTCAAGCAGTTGCAGTGAAATCCCTTTACCGTGTATGCGAAATTTAAAAACTGGACCTTATTTTCAGTAGCTTCAGTGTTAGAAGTCAAAATCATTCATATAAAAATAGTATAGTAGTCTTCAGGCTCGCTCGCCATTTGTGCTCAAGCACATCACTAGTATATATCTGAAATCTCAATTGAACACGACTGATAGTCAGCTTCGCTCGCTTCGCTCGCTCGCTGAATAAGCAATATATTGACTGTCAGTATTATATAGCTAAAATTGCTATCATTGGTTTAGTAATCATTAGTGTAAGTTTTTGCTGCTTGAGAATCTTTGCAATGAAGCTTTACTTTAATGTTTCACAGAGTCATATTTCATTCCGAAATATCCAGCTAAACCTTTAGACATAGTTTGGGTGTCATTTCTTGTGGCTGTGAATGTAACGGGAAACTTATGCAAGGCCACAGCTAAGAGTCCTCCAATGAAGCCTGATGTGAATCATGAGGATAATCCCTTAATTAAAGTGTCAAATTGTGATGCAGCTGAAGTCAATTTTACTATCAACTCTACAGGTAAGGGGTCAGCTACATAGCTACTATTGATCATTTTAATGTTACTTAACATAGCTAAATGGTTCATTTTTTCATTTCCTCACTTTACATATAAGTAATATCAATTATCACTATCTTAATCTACACTATAATTGTAACTGATCTTCATTTAAAAAAATCCATTGTAAACTTAACTTAGCTATAGGTAGTAGTTGAATAATATTAAGGTATTTCATTTTTTCTTAATAAGATAATTCCAGTTCCTGTTCTTTCATTGTCAAAAAAAATACACATTTAGCACCCCTCCCCCCATTCATACACTCTAAATTCCATCAGAAAGATTAACGACAGTGGTACTTGATGCATAAAAGACAATTTGGTATGGGAATTTTGTCATTCAATTTGTAACTGATGGACGAATAAAAGTAAAATTTATTTATGCCTACACATCCCCCTGCCCCCTCTCTCCATCCCCTCAACTAATACGTACACGAACTAACCCATTCATTCCTATTGACATTACTGTGTCTAAATAAAGCCAAAGAGAGCCTGCTCTTACAACATTCTCTCATCATCATCACAAATTACAGCTGTGATGAATACAATGCTACAGCTACATTGTATTATTTTTTTGTTGTGATTGTTTGGCAGAGCTACTAGGAGATACCCACACTTATGTGAACTTGAGTTATTTCTCTTCAGCGTATCCAGGTGGTAGTGCAGTTAGTTGTTCTATACTGTGGGACTATGCTTACCAAAACCCGACAGAACGTAATCCAGGTAGGTCCCCCCTCCCAGGCTGCTACACATCGTTTACAGTTGGCGGAGCCTACACAGTCCACTTCTGGATATATATTTATGATTGGGCCTACGGTGGCTAGAAATACTTGCAAATTTAAAGCTAACTATATTTATTTGTACAATTTTAATTGATTATTTATTATTAATTAGTTATGAATTGTGGACGTGAGAATAGCTTTATGATGTAGAAAAAATTTGACCACTGTTTCATCATAGGAATGAATTTTTTATGTTGATGTTTGACATACGATCTAATGATAACATTAATGAGTGTCTATATTTTCCAATACCTAATGCTGTTACAGTTGCTACAGGCCAAGATATTATTGTCTATGCATGATTCTGCACAAATGCTCAAGCAAGATTTTGTATATTGTTTTATAACTATGGCTATCAAAGTATAATAGCACTTTATTAGACATCTACTGAACATAGGAGAACCGTCAACTGTACATAGCTAATAATATCGGTCTTTCAAGTAAGCAAGAATAGGTTAGACATCAATCAGAGGCATAGCCATAATATGGCTATGCCTCTGATTGATATAATATATATATATTATAGTGCTAGTGAAAAAGAGAAGGGTAAGGGTAGGAAGATGGGGGGGGGGGGGGGGGGGGGGGGGGGGGGGGGGGGGGGGGTGGGTGGGTTTCAAAATGAACTGTACTGCTTACTGCTGAGCAGCCCAGGTAGAGTTAGATCTGGAGATAACAGCTGGCAGCTACAATGCTAAAGTAAACTTGCTAAAGTAAACTTGCTAAAGTAAACTTTCTGGCGTGCTTCAATTGAATTTTAATTGAATTTTAATTTTGGGCCGGAAACACGGAAGAATTCGCTTGACACCTCACCGGGAAAATATCATAGCCCCAGGAAAAATCACCGGGAAAATATCACTTTTAATCCATGGGTGTTACCGCAGCAACCATGGTATAAATACATATAACATATACCCGATTTTGCATTATCCACCCCTAATACTGTCTCGCTCGCTACGCTCGCTCGCCAATAAACATCCCCAATTTTCGATTGTGTTACCCCTGTAAGTGTCTCGCTCGCTCGCCAAATAACATATACCCGATTTTGCATTATCCATCCCTAATACTGTCTCGCTCGCTTCGCTCGCTCGCCAATAAACAAACATCCCCGATTTTCAATTGTGTTATCCCTGTAAGTGTCTCGCTCGCTACGCTCGCTCGCCAATTATATCTCTGACTAGACACACATTACCAGTTGCCGCACCTACACCAACAGATAATCACGCAGTAGAAACTATAAGGACAGCCATGCCAGTAATTGACATTGAATTTTTATGTCAAATAAACTACATCAATGACACAATTTTTATCACATACATAATATAATATCACTTGTTACAGTGTGATGGTCACAGCTACAAATTTATATCTTATTTGAATGTAAATGACACCAGGAAGTATTTCAAGAGTCATGTGACTATTAATTCAGTTGTAGCTATTTGATGAGTTTTTGGTGAATGAATGTGAAAAACAAGATATCACAAATGATGTATGAGTAGCTTTGTGAAGAAAAAAAAATGTACAAACATAAATGACATCACAAGAAAAAATCAAAAAAAATCACCGCTTGACTCTAGCTCGCGCGCCAAACCCTTTACCCAACCGCTCCGCTCGATTTTTCGGGAGGGTCTGGCCGCGCCAGACTATGCTTGACTCCATATGCTTCATTTGGTGAGACAGACATTTTTATGGAAATAGAATTATTTCTTGGAATTTGTGTACCTATGCCTCGATTGGCATAATCATAATCATCCAAAATTGATTCATAGATGGGATCTTCATGTCTGTAGTGAGAAGTGAAAGTAGTACTTGCATGATCGTCATTCGATGTTACATTCATTGTCAGACTGTCACTGGAGTTCTTTGAATCAGAATGTAATATTTTGTAGCATTTCCTGAAAGTGAGAACTCCAACTACTAGCAGTGCTATGAATGCTGATTGCACTGACTACACTGGCCACTACCACAAGGTCAGAAGTGCTCTTGCCAACTGGCAGGGTTACTGTGAGTATTTCATGGGATGATCTTGTGGATTTTGATGCATTCAGATTGTAAGAAGGTGTCACTGTTGGTGCTTTACTTGATGATATTGCTGGTTTTGATAAATATTGATCTCCTGACAATGTAACTTCATTGTATTCTACAGTTTAAGCAAAATTACAGTGTATGGCTGCTTAACAATTCTAGCATTATGTATTTCACATTATTCATGTAACTCTATGGCATCCATGACATGTTAGTACATATAAGTAATACTGGTGCCCATATCAATTATATTTACTATGTACTATTAGAAACAAATGTGTGGTGTGCTTTTGCATTAACACTAAGTGAGTTAGCCATTTCACAAAATTGCTTAAATAGTAATATTATTAATAAATAAAATAGGTTTCTTTTTGATGTAGTACCTAGTAATTCATCTAGTAATCTTGTAAGAGTTTTTTTTGCAACCACAATCATTTCAATCAAAAGCTATCACAAACCAAAATAGTCAGACACTCAGATTCTAATAAAAAACAACAACAGAAAACAGCAAGAATATCGGAAAAAAAATAATTTATTTATCTAAATGCTTAGTGTTGTACCTTTTATGAGTCCCCGCCCCCACTTAGCTAATTCATCATACCTGCACATTTATTCACCTTCTGGCTATACTTCTTGTTGGGACAAGCCTCCAAATGACTGGAAAGTGATCGTGGGGTTACCATGGCTGTAGATGAAATGAACAATGAAGCATTTCCATCCAATTCTATCCCACAAAAGATGGCTCCTGTGTGTAAGCTAATGTTTAGAACAGGAACAGTGAGAACTGAATCCCGAATGATTCCGCTAAAATGAGTTGTTTTGATTTTAGCAGTGGGAAGGAGACTTTCCAACCTAATTACTTCGCCAGATATCTGAAAAAACCATGCAACCTTTATTCTGTGAATATATTCTTGAGGTATTTCGAGTCTACATTTCGTCCTCCATGTTGAACCACTGATAAAGGGATTACAATATAAGAAAGGAATAGGCTCTTCAAGATACTTGAACTGGCACTCTGAGGAAAAAAAAACAAGTACAAAAAAATGGATGAATAAATATTGCCCAGGATAGGAACTAGATCTTACCTTGTCCATAACTCGATTCAAATAATTGACAGAAAAAAATACACTTTATAAATTTCCATTTATTCATTATGTTCTCATGTAAATTATGCAATACTCATAAACTGGCCGGTCTGTAAGAAAATTGTGTTTAAGCAATGAACATGTAAAGTAACAGTTTCTAAATTATGAATTGGTCACATTGTATTCTCATGGTAGCAGGAATGAGTAAAGATTTCCTGAATAGCTAAAGGACGATCTCGTGCTTCTTTCAGGTTGGAGATGAACTTTTAAGGGGCCACAATTAAATTTGCATAGAAAGTGAGAGAAATGCACTTCTTTAAAATCCCTGTGATGTGTTTGGTGAAGTTTAAGGGTTTGATGAGACTTCATAAGTGCAAACATTCGCTATTATAGGGCAAGCCAATAGCAAGATTTCTGCTTAACATTGATTCATTATATAAAACAAATATTTCCCCCTAATAGCTAGTAATTGTATAATTTTCTATCAACAGACAATTACATAGCCACAGGCCACAGTTCTGTACACACCCACCATTGTTAATGAGTCATACAAATACATGGAGAATTCAGTGAGAGAAGCTTTTGAACTGTTATTACAGATACTACAGAAGTTAAATAAATATTATTTAGCTATAAATTGAGGGAATGCTTGACTCTTAACTAATTTTTTGACAGCCGTGTGTCTCTAACAACTGACCAAGTCTGGTTGGGGGGAGTGGGGGAGGGGGGGATTTTCAACTTAAGTTACCTGCCATTAAATTATTATTTGATAATTTTTTACTTAGATTTACTAATTTCTCTTTTGGTAGCTGTGCAGTCTAATAAGTGGATAGCTAGAAAAAACAATAGGGACAGAAAATGGCAGGCACATTCAATCCCATTTTGCAGCCATAGCTAACTACTAACCTAAACTGGCAGCCCATTTTTTTTAATAGCTGGCTATAGGCCTATTGACTAGATACTTGTGGTTGTATATCCAGAATACTTTGAAAATGTGTGAGTTCCATTCCCTGTCATACAGAGCACTCCCCTCAAAACTATGGCAAAACATTTGTTACAAAATTGGGTTATTTTAGACCGACGCCTAATGAAGCCTGGTAAAGTTTTTAACTGTGATAAAGTACAGCTTGCAGGGGCATTTAGCAGTGTTAAAATCTCAGAGAGGTTATAATGGATACTTCATAGGTCAAATATTTCGATCAATAAGCTATGAAGATATTTGGCACTCTGAAAGTTCGAAGTACTATCTAGAATTTTTTTTTATTGTTCATCACCTTTTAGCTATAGCTAATGCACTAATATTGACAGATATTGTAAAAGATAAATACTATGTATAGAAACAGATCATTCACAGTTCTAAATTGAAATGTGAAACCAGCATACAATTCCTTTTAATAGTGCTCAGTAACTAAGCACTGTACACGGCCCACTAAATTGAAACCTATCCTCTTTATTCACTCCATACTATCCAGAGCACAACCTTGTAAATTTGTATGACAGGCATATAAAATGTAGCAAGATCATCCTCAACAATATTTTAAAAGATCATCTTTTACCATCTTTTTTCCCTTGTACAGAATTTCTGAATTTGAAGTGGTGTGAGAAGTGAGAAAAGATTGTTTTAAACTATGAAGTGAAAATTAGCACTTTTTAAAATATGAATGGGTCAAATTTCATTCTCATACTGAGCTAAGCATGACAGTATTTTGATAAAAGTTTGAATTCTATCGTTAATTTCCAGTCTATATCCTCATTTCCTTTGTGCATCTCAATTTTTCTAATTACAAGTTATTTTAAAGGAATGTGAAGTTCAAATCTGGAGTACATTGTTTGCAAGAAGCTCATCTCTTTCCTAATAGCTAAAGAACTACTGAAAAAATAATCTAATACTATATAGCTAAACAATTTTTTTTGGGAATTTTTTATAAAAACAACAATGATACTGTATTTTCTTATAAATTATTATTATTTTATGCAAGATAAACTACTTATTAACGTAGAAATAACTATATGTTGTCATGGAAATAAAAACTACTGTAACTATAGCTAATCTCTGAAGTTAGGTGCTGATGATCTCGAAGTTTTTGGCTATAGCTGACATTACTAAAGCTTGAGCTGATGATGAGATTCTTACTATAGTAGGTAGCCAGTGCCCTATGGACTGCATCACCTAGTTGGTCAAGATATCAGCTACCAAACAGTCCGTTCATATCTCCTGTGGCCATAATTCTTTATTATGCTGGGTTCCTCATAATATGTACTTGGTCAGTTATCTGTTTGCTTGTAAATCTCAACTTGTATTCTATGTAATGTATAGCATAGAATTCTAATGAAGTAAATGAGTACATTATATCATCAAACCTCCTTGAACTATAACAATGCCAATGTTTTCCATTCTCGCTATTGTCATTAACTGTTCTAAATCACAAAATACTTCCTTTTGGATTGCAAGTTCCTTTGTGAAATAAGCTAGTAAATAATTATACAAAAGTCAGGGTGGTAGCTAACGTGAAAAGTTTAGCTATTATTCATAACTTGAGCAATATCGCTAGCTAATCACACAAAATTATAACTAGCTACTGTTAACCAAATCCACAGGATTTAATCTTTAGATAGATGAAGTGATGCAAATAGCTAGGTTATGTAGCTATACGCTTAGAAAATAGTCTGAGAATATATTTATAATGAGTGTTTTCGAACTTGGTGCTGTTTATTCTGAAAAAAAAATCACCTGTACAAAATCAATATCATTCAGTGAAGTTGAGTGGTGCATCATTGACTGACTGATTGGTTACATGAGTTGAGTCTTATCTTGTCTACCAGATATTATATAAAAGTAATATATTAGATGTATTCTCTCTCTTTCACAGGCTTATTAAACAATACAGAATTAAAATATTTGGTCGCCACCAAGAATCGAACCCAGGACTGCTAATTGCTTAACGCAGCACTTGCTCATCAAGGATTTAAGTGGTAGAAAAATAATAAACATAATTAAGACCAACAAAAGAAATACAGATGATTTAATACAAGTAATTTCTAAGAACAGTCAAGCTAGCTACTATATTTTACATAAAATGTGCTGTAAAAAACATGACTATGTTAGTCAATTAAGGTCAGAGACATTTGGATGTCATTTTTTGTCCTCAGAACCACTCGTGGGACCATTTCAACGTGATGGCCTTCTTGCATCTTCAACTTGAAAGTTTTCACAATAGTTCCAACCACCACCCTCATCTCATTCATAGCAAAGTTCTGGCCGATGCAATTTCTGCTGCCTGCCGAGAAAGGAATGTAGTCGTACGGTCCATGCTTCTCCAAATTAGCCGGTTTGAATCGAAGGGGGTAATATTTGTCTGGATTTTCCCATACCGCGATGTTACGATGAATATTGAAAGTGTTAATTCGCACCACAGTATCACTTGGAATTATCTTTTCTTTTATCCTGATTTCTTGAGTCGTTTTTCGGAAATGAGCGAACACTGGAGGGTAAAGTCTCATGGCTTCTTTGATGCACCACGTGGTGTAGTGGAGATGTTTCAGGTCTTCGTACTCGAGACACTCTCTGTCCTTCAGGACACTCCTCACTTCCTCTCTTATCTTCTCCTGGTGTTCAGGGTGTTGTGCCAGACAGTACAGAGTCCAGGACATGCCGCTAGTGGTGGTGTCGTGTCCTTCAAACATGAAAGTGTCCACTTCGTTTCTGATCTCCAAGTCACTCATGCCTCGACCTTCTTCATCTTTAGCAATTAGCAAAATGTCTAAAAAATCAAGGTATGATCTTTTGGTCCTAGGCGATTTTGTTTCACTATTATCAGTCAATGCTTGTCTTCTTTCTAAGATAACAGTTTCTGCATGATTGTGGACTAATTGACAGAGTTCTTTTGTCTTTTTCCCATGTGGAGTGTACCAATAAATAGAATCAATCATGTAAAGTGGGTTAACAACTCTGTCTGTGACCAGATAAACAAGTTTAGAACAAGCTTGAACGTAGGGCGTCTGAACGCTCACTTGCTGGCAATTGCTTTTATAGCTGAAAGCTGATTGCAGGATAATATCCAGAGACATGGAGCTAAGAGACTCAAACAAGAGCACCGGATTATTCTCCTGAACTGATGCCACCCACTTCTTTATTAAAACAGAGACACAGCTGTTGTAGACTGGAACGTAACCCTTCAGGATTTCACAGTGAAAGGCCGGTGTGAGTAGCTTCCGATTCCTAAACCATTTATTTCCTTCAGCTATTAGCAACCCATCACCTAGCCATGGTTTGAGAACTCCGTATATATCTAAGGTTTTGGGTTCTTTTAGAATGTCCACTAAGTAGTCAGGGTGGGTGATGTCGATGTAAGTGAGAAACCCAAGGCAAACTCTTCTTATGACTTTGTCTCTATTTGCAGGTTTGTTGACTTCTTCCACTGATTCCATTAGCTCCTTTTCATTCTGGTCGTACATGGCTGGAATATGTCCAAGCAACCAGTGATAGTGTAAGCTTTCCGGAAGGGGAATGTCTTTCAAAAGCTTTCATCTTCTATACTTCTTGTTTATGAGGCCAATCAAATTTACTTTGATGAGCAGGTAGGCGGCTATGATGCCAACTACTCCTAGTAAGACGGGAGACATTTTTACAGCGTCGCAGCCCCAGCACCGCCCCTAAAATAGGTGCACGATGCAGTCAATTTACGGTATGGAATGCGGAACACAATTGTAAACAAAGTCTGGACTCGAATAAAGGTAAGGGAGCGCTGACTCGCGAAGCTCGAGTTTTGAGGGTGATTTTTGTAACCTCAGGCGTACGAACTGAAAACTATAGATAGATTTCCTATTGAAATATTAAGAGCTTCTGAGGTGCGGACAACTTCCTAACTCCGGACAGAACAGAACTCCCACAATTGCTTCAATTAATGGACATTCATTGACACATAAAAATTTACAATAGTTCCACAATCAACAAGTTCTTTCATCAGATATTGGGTCCACAGAGGCGGTAGATGCACTATACTGTGTATTTCTTATAACCGGTAGCCACACCTGGATTCACTTTGTCTTCAACAACCTTGGCAAATCCTTAAGTCATTGGAGTCTCTTGTAAGACAGCAATAGCTTTTCTCTTACCAGAATCTCCTGCTGCCTATATGAATGACTATTTGAGTAGTGGTACCTTGCTGTGTGTGCTTGGATGGGAATCCAGTTTTTGTTAATCAACTGGGTGAGATAATGACAATGAAGACAGCCTTTTTTTCTCCTTCTCTGAAGCTGAAAATAGCTTCAAAGAAGCAATAGATGTATTGGAAAATGTAACCTCATATTTGGAGTATATCCCGGGGATTAATTTCAGTAAGAAGGAATACCAAGGGTAATGGGGCAGGGTCTGGAGAGGTTGAGGGCAGGGTCTGGAGAGGCTGAGGGCAGGGTATGGAGAAGCTGAGGGCAGGGTCTGGAGAGGTTGAGGGCAGGGTCTGGAGAGGTTGAGGGCAGGGTCTGGAGAGGCTGAGGGCAGGGTCTGGAGAGGCTGAGGGCAGGGTCTGGAGAGGTTGAGGGCAGGGTCTGGGAGGGCAGGGTCTGGAGAGGCTGAGGGCAGGGTTTTGGAGAGGTGAGGGCAGGGTCTGGAGGGCAGAGTCGGAGAGGCTGAGGGCAGGGTTGAAGAGGTGAGGGCAGGGTCTGGGAAGAGAGGCTGAGGGCAGGGTCTGGAGAGGTTGAGGGCAGGGTCTGGAGAGGTTGAGGGCAGGGTCTGGAGAGGTTGAGGGCAGGGTCTGGAGAGGCTGAGGGCAGGGTCTGGAGAGGCTGAGGGTAGGGTCTGGAGAGGCTGAGGGCAGGGTCTGGAGAGGTTGAGGGCAGGGTCTGGAGAGGTTGAGGGCAGGGTCTGGAGAGGTTGAGGGCAGGGTCTGGAGAGGTTGAGGGCAGGGTCTGGAGAAGCTGAGGGTAGGGTCTGGAGAGGCTGAGGGCAGGGTCTGGAGAGGTTGAGGGCAGGGTCTGGAGAGGTTGAGGGCAGGGTCTGGAGAGGTTGAGGGCAGGGTCTGGAGAAGCTGAGGTAGGGTTCTGAGCGGCTAGGGCAGGGTCCTGGAGAGGTTGAGGGTAGTGTCTGGAGAGGCTGAGGTCAGGTCTGGGAGCGGTTGGAGGCAGGGTCTTGGAGGGCTGAGGCAAAGGGTCTGGAGAGGTTGAAGGGCAGGTCCTGTGAGAGGTTTATGCAGGTCTGGAGAGGTTTGAGGCATTCTGTAGAGGCTGAGGGTATGGTCTGGAAGCTTAGGGCAGGTCTGGAGAGTGGAGGGCAGGGTCTGGAGAGGCTGAGGGCAGGCTGGATAGGCTGAGGGTAGGTCTGGAGGGGGGGTGGGGGTGAGTTTTTCAACCTGGCGGGAACAGGGAAATGAAAAACAACAACAGGGATTTCCCGTCAAAACCGGGAAGGTTAGCAACTATGTGATAAGGGGACAGAATGGAGGAGAAGGGATGAGGGACTCTATGATGACTCAAGAAGTAAAGGTTCAAAAAAGGAAAAGTTGGGGCTAAGAAAAGCCAGAGATAGAAAAAGAAAAGATAGCAGGAGAGGGAAACTGATGAAACTTACTGATGGTAGAGAATGATAATGAATAAAAATAACTTATGCTACTGCTTTGCATTCTTACTTAGTAATACTGTGGGGGGTATTGAAGGAGTCCTTGCAAGGCTGCTAAGCAGCTGGAGATTCTGTGTACATCCCAAGTTCCAGCCTGGTACACTGCCACCAGAATTGGTCTATGGGTAGTCTGGGCTCTCCTATCAGCAACCTAAAGCTATCCTATCACTTCCCAACTAGCCCCGACAGTATTCAAGGAAGTTATAATGAACGTTAATTAGATATTGGCTAATAAGGTATGGTGCAGATAAAAAGAAAGACAGAGACCAACTGAAACTAGGTGGAGTGACTACAGTGATTTTATAGTCATCCACCCACATAATGAAACATAAAAAGAAAGAGGTGTGTGCCGCATGCTCAGAGTGATACCACACGGTGTGTCTAAAGTTAGTTCTGAATATTTAGTTCCAAAACTGTGAAACCAGTGTGGTAGCTGATGATGTAGCAGCTGACCACAATTACATCCAGGGCACACCCAGCTCCTCCCCCTGGTATCTCTGCAACAGTTCTGTGGGTGACCCCACAAATACATCAAGCGCCACTACACTGTGTGGAGGGGTACAGCAGCATATGAATATTAGATAACCTAGTCTGATGATTAGATGAATACAATTAGCATGTATAAAATAGAAGAGTGGTAGTTACGGTTACTGCAGAGCAAATCAAAATGGAGAATAGAAGGATCATTGTTTGGTCTTCTTTTATGTTAATATTGACTATGTACAGTTATGCTACACTACCTGTAAGAATCTCACCAGCTGTTGTGACAGGACCTGAAGATGGAGTCTGTCCTTCCAATAATCTTATCGAAGCTCAGCTTAATGTAACAAAGCAACAAGTGAAACAGGCTGTTGCAAGCACAATCAATCCTTTTTTGGATTCAGGTTGTGGTGGTTCTGGTTGGAGAAGAGTAGCTTATCTCAATATGTCAGATCCTACTGCTACCTGCCCTAGTAGCTGGACTCTTCATAGTTCACCAAGAGGATGTGGCCGAACTCTACGTGATGCTTTCACATGTGACTCCACCGTATTCCCAGCAAATGGTGTGAGTTATTCCTCTGTGTGTGGCAGAATACTTGCATATCAAAGAGGATCAACTGATGCATTTTATAACTCTCTTAACCTTGGCCGCACAAGTATAGACTCAGCTTATGTAGATGGGATATCAGTTACTCATGGACCAGTCAGCAGTAGACAACATATATGGACATTTGCATCTGCCCTGTATGAGGAAAATCCTTCTTACACAACCATTTATACCTGTGCCTGTACTAATACCCAGTATAACTGGCCACATCAGCTGCCTTCATTCGTTCAGAATAATTACTTCTGTGATACTGGAAATCCTGGACCTGGCATCAGTTTCACGGACTATTATACTACAGATCCTCTCTGGGATGGAGCAGGATGTGGACCCAATAATACTTGCTGTCAACTTAACAATCCTCCATGGTTCCAGTCCACTCTACCACAGGGAACATCAGATGACATTGAATTGAGGCTGTGCAGAGGAGAAAGTAACTCGGATGGAGAGGATACTATTGTATACTTGATTGAGATTTATGTTCAGTAGTTCTCTATCATATATTGTGAACCTGTCTTTGTCATATACTAGATGTTATGTGTATGGTATGTACATATATAGCCATTAAGCTCTTGTTTACATATTCCATTCCATTCATTAACAACCCCCTTTCTCATTGAATTATATTGATCCAGATTTAGCTCTTCACGTCATTGAGGTGTCAGTTTCCACAGCATGGATGAAGAAAGAATATGGCAATTTTTTTTATTTGCCATGTTACACAGGGAGTCATACAGGATTTTCACTAGGGGGTGTGGGGATTTTGTAGAGCCACAAAAAAAAAACAGTTTAGTCACACGGAAATGTGAAGTCACAACTATGAAACAGATTGTCAGATGAAAAATTGTACGTTGATTTTGAAGCTGTGTTGGCCATTAAAAAAAGAAAAGAAACTATACTCATCGTTAATTTTTTATTCATAAAAATTTCAGAGGGTAAAAAAAGTATACAGGGGGGGGGGGGGGGGGGGGGGGATCCCAGGGCTCCATATATGGATGTATTTAGTTTGGTAGCACTTTAGTAATACCAATATTTCCTCTAAATTCTGTCCCTAGAAATTAGGGAAAAGACCTACTGGATATATTGCTGTTAACTTTCTATTTGTGCTGAAGAACCAATGCAATAATTTTTTATTGTTTTTATGTACATTGTGAAGAAAATATTTTGAATCAGTTAGTGTTGTTGCACTTGCATTGAATTCATGAAGCTTAATGGTACACCACAATACTGAACCATGCATGTCTGTCTGTCTGTCTGTCTGTCTGTTTCTCTGTCTGTCTGTCCGTCTGAATGTCTTTCTGTCCATTTGTCTGTCTGTCTGTCTGTCTGTCTGTCTGTCTGTCTGTCCGTCCGTCTGTCTATCTGTATGTCTTTCTGTCTATTTGTCTGTCTGTCCATCTATCTGTCTGTCTGTCTGTCTGTCTGTCTGTCTGTCTGTCTGTCCATCTGTCCGTCTGTCCATCTGTTTGTCTGTCTGTGCTTGCTTCTTTAATATAATTTAATGAAGAACTTCTACAGATCAGCAGTTTTTAAGGGTCAAATTCTACTCTTGAATAGGTTATAAATGTATTAAAGCTGTATAAGTATTCAGAATATTTTTTCGCTTTTTCAAGGGCAGCATTGTGAATTTTCATGTGGAATGTACACATTTTTTTTATATTGTAGTCTCTGTGTGTATGAATAACCCCCAGGTATTAGTCAACATTAATGCCATCATGAATCTCTTGGAGTTTGCCAACTCATCTACGAGTGTCCTAAAGGCCACTGCCCTCACTAAAATGACCCTTTACCAAAAGATGGTGAAAGGTTAGCGATGCCATTGGACAATCAGCAAAATACCACACAGCTATTTATTTTTTAAATCACAATAAGTGTATGAGGCTTAGCCATTTTGGATGCAGAAGCTGGGATTTTTTATTTATGTAACTTCCTGCTGAAAGTTTTCATGTGGCTGTCTCATTGGTCTTACTTATGTTGTTCCTTAGACAGGAAATTTAATAGTGGCCAGGTGGGGTGGTTAAAATTGAGGGCGTTGATATGACAAGAGTAATGACTTCATCAATAGTTTGCTCTTCAAAGTTAGGTTCAAGAAAAACTCTTCAGTTTGTTCTCTCACGACCAATTCTCTCAACTCAGACTTACTTGCTATATCAAAATATTTTGTTATTTACAGAAGAGAAGCTAGCTCGTAAATCCCAGAAACATAAAATCAATTTGGTATGCCCCCATGAACATTAATCATTTACTAACAGTAAATTGGCATTGGCTTGGATGCTTTAAATTTCCTGTTGATGGAGAATTAATTTAAAAAAGAATTGTTAAAGGCGCGATAATCAACGGGGCAAAGTATTAAACATTTCCTTTTACATTCAGCTAGGAAATATTAAATCTATGAATCAGCTGGGAATCTTTATAGAATTTCTAATGCCCAGGCTACCAGTCTGTTCTTCACATCTGCAAGTTGCTAACATCTGCATGAGTGCCCTAGAGCATATACCTCCTGGTATACTTTTGAGCATCCATCAAGCAAAGCAACCATTAGAGATAAACATTAGGTCAATGAGAAAAACTTCCACACCAATTATTCCTAGCTTCCTGTTTGAAAACAAACTAAAAGTAGACTTCCAAGGACTCAATTTAACATACCATCTCTCAAAACAAAAGCTGGCCTTAGCTAATTGAATCGAGTAGAATGGCGGCCCAAGTTAACAAGGTTAGCATAAATTAGCTAAAATTATGTGTTTTGTTTCTGATCATGAATAGCTAGTCATATATTATGCTAACTTCTGGCACAGTTGTAGTTATATTAATTAGACTTTGATTAGCTTAGCTTGTCAAGTTCTATATGTTCCATTAGTATAGTTACAATGATTTTAAGTATAATAATATTTGCTTTCATAAGCTGATTTCATTCAAAATAATCATAACAGTATGGGGCATAGTAGCTATTTCTGGTAATATTCTCAATCAAGCTTGCCACCATCTGGTGGAGGATACAGTAAGTAAAAGTTGGATGGAGGCTGTAAAATTGCTGCCAGTCAGCAAGTTTAAATCAATAACATGGTAGCTAATTTTACAAGCAAAGAAAGGCAAATGTTATGATAAAAAGGAACATTATAACTGCTGATAGGAAAGTTGTTGCAAATGGTAGTGCAACATGTAAATCCTCTCTTGTTAACAAAGCCTTCTAAATATTGACATGTTCTTTGGGTACTTCTTCCAAATGCAAAATGAAATATTATTGCATTTGAATTTAGTGCACCTGAGAAAAAAATCGTTTCCTTCACACATTTTTAATTTTGTAGAAACATTGACCATTTTCGTACAGGGTATAGTTATTTTGAAAGAATCATTTGTTTTTAGCTATGAGTTAAAAACAACATAGTGTAGTTCAAATTAGATAAACTTCCTCACTATTTTTATACCCTGAATGTTTGGTAGAATAATATATGTGGAAAAAGGAATATGGACAGTTTTTGAAAATGTCCATTTTCAAGGCCGTAGTTATGTTCTCAATGAGGGAAAATACAATATTGATCAAATTTCAGCAAATTTGGGTAGTGGCACCGTATCTTCTATACAGTTGCTTACATTTCCGGAAGGGGATCTTAATTTCTGAATGTTTTTTATGAGTATTTTGTAATTATTCTTTGTACAATAATTACAAGTTAGCTATCAGTACATGTTGATCAGTCATTATAATAACTATAGAATGCAAGATACTATCTATCAGTAATTTTAACAAAGTAATTTGAGTATTAGGTAATTAGCTACACTTTATCAGGTGATACTGTTAGAGTATAGAATGTCTGGGAGAAATAACATTGAATAATTGAAAGGGAATGATTTTGTCAAAAACAACAAAAAACTCCAACACTTCACAATCCACTATGTCAAACCAAAATTCTATTTACAGCTATAATACCTTGGTGGGCATTAGTGTGTTGTCAAGGTTTACCTTGATGTCATTTTACTAGATGTTGAAATCAACAATTTATGAAATACATTTATAGCTATAATTATTCTATACTTTCACTACAATTCAAAACTGGATGTAAACTGTTGCTAGTCATGAGCTTTTATTGAAGACACAGTATCATTTCCAATCTTGCTTTGGATTTCATTAACGTTGTATCTTCCAGGTGTGAGTTCGCAGCTACGTCCCTGGTAGTGTTCATGTTCATAAAGTGTCGATTTACCAGTTAAAACCACGACTGCTGATATTATGTCATTGAAACCGTACTTGACCAGTTGGGGTTCACTGTCCGAGAGCCCCAATGCTTTACCTTTGAAGTCCAGATGTTCATATAACACGATCACTTGGTTTAGCCCAATGACATGAAAGAAGATCTTTCATTCCAATGAGCAGTTGAGTAGAATGAACCACACTACTGGTGCAACTTTATAGTAAAAAGTATTACGTGTGCTAAATTCTACAAATAGTATTTATGACTTACTCTGAATTTGTATAGCTATTGCCAATTTCTCTTTGGTACGAGATTTTGTTTAAAAATTTCTTCATAGACTTTATAAGGCTTTGATTCTGAATAGTAGCTGAAGAAAATTTTAGCTATATGGCTTCAGGAATTTCCTTGCTGACGGTGGTCAAAACAAGGTAGTTGGCCGCCTATGTGTAACTATAATGTTATGTAACAAAGCCGTGTGAAGTAATAATGGTTGCTCAGTGTAGTAGAATGTAAGATAGTCCTGGCCAGCAGGGCATAGTATAGTAAGACACTATCTGAAGTGTACAATCCCATAATTTATAAATATATAATATCAAGAAGAATGTTGCTACAACGTCTCTATCATGGCTGATGCACTGCTACCAGATTAATCTATTTGTATTTGCAAGTGCTTCTTCCAATTATCTATATGAGCACTGATTAAGCTCATTATTCTAAGTTGTTCAGGAAATTATATTACAGTGACTAAAGTAAGGGTTAGCTAATTGTGACATGAATAAGGTAAAACACACACAACTAAGTCATACAGCAATATATTGCAATTTAGCTAACCACCCGAATAGGAAATAGCTAAAATGCCATTGAAAGCTGGTACATACAAAAAAAATGTAATTCTGTAGTAGCTAGAAGTGTGAAAGACAGAGTAGAGCGTTAGAATCCAAAGCATCTCAACCCACCATGACATAGCTGACAAAAGCAAGATTAAAGTAGTATATTGTAATATGTACTAAAGTAGTATTATACAGACTTCTATAAACTAGTTGTATATAATTACACTTATATACCTATCTATATTTTAGACTGTTTAGTTGCTAAAGTAATTCGGTTTCAAAAGCATACTACACACAGCATGGAAATATTTGAGGGGTAAGCTGAAAAATTAGAAAGTATGCCTTGCCAACCCTTAGCTTTCATTCTAGGTTTCAACAGCAATAAAGGTAAATGCAAATGCCACCAGCCACACCCACACAAGAATGAATGTTAGAGCAATTGTCGGTAAGGAATCGCTAATAAGATTACTGTGAGTACGTAAACAATCACTCATCCTCCCGCGGAATGTTGCTTGTAGCCATTGCTGTAGTGGCGTGCGCGCTGGCCATCCTAGCTTTTGCTTATGGAAGTGGATTTTACACGGCCGTGCTGCATTACCGGAGGAGGAGGTTGCTCTTGAAGGACATTCCTAGCCCGGTGTACATGCCTCCAGGGCATTGGTTCTTGGGGCACATTCCCTATGTTTTCAAACAGGACCAGAAGGTGTGGCTAGAAGGTATAGAAAACCTGAACCTACCCGAGCATGAGTCCGTTCGCATTTCCAAAATGTGGCTTGGTCCAGTGGCAATCATAAATGTAGCTCACTCTGAGCCTCTTCCAGAAATATGGAAGGAACCCAAAACTAGGTTCATTTACAATTTCCTGATCCCGTGGCTCGGTGAAGGGTTATTAATTGCAGAAGGAAAGAAGTGGTTCCGAAACCGGAGGCTTTTGACGCCTGCATTCCACTATGAGATTCTGAAAGGTTATGTTTCCAACTACAACAGCTGCCTGTCAGTCTTGCTGAGGAATTGGACGGCTTCTGCTAAAGCAAAGGAGCCTGTGCTAGTTTTTAAATCGCTCAGTGCCATGTCACTGGATATTATAATGCAAAGTGCATTCAGCTTCAAGAGCAACTGCCAAGAGTCTGAGGTTCGCCATCCTTACGTGCAAGCATGCAGCGACTTAGTCCATCTCACCTCAGACAGGATAATGAATCCACTCTATTTACTGGAAGGAGTGTACTGGCTCACCCCACACGGCAGGAACACTAAAAAAGTCTGCAAATTTGTTCACGATTATGCTGAAAACATCATTTCTGAAAGGAAAAAGGCAATGCCGAATGAAGATGCCAGGATGTCTAGCAAACGACACAAGAATTTAGATTTTCTTGACATTTTGCTAAAGGCTAAAGATGAAGAAGGTCGAGGCATGAGTGACTTGGAGATCAGAAACGAAGTGGACACTTTCATGTTTGAAGGACACGACACCACCACTAGTGGCATGTCCTGGACTCTGTACTGTCTGGCACAACACCCTGAACACCAGGAGAAGATAAGAGAGGAGGTGAGGAGTGTCCTGAAGGACAGAGAGTGTCTTGAGTATGAGGACTTGACACATCTCAACTACACCACGTGGTGCATCAAAGAAGCCATGAGACTTTATCCTCCAGTGTTTTACTTCTTCAGAAGATCAACAGAGGAAATCCAATTGAAAGAATGGATCATTCCTCGTGATATGATTTTGGTGATCCATGTAATGGCTATTCATCGCAACAAACACATTTGGGGGAACCCTGAAGTGTTTGATCCTCTTCGCTTTAAGCCTGGGAACGAGAAGCATGGACCGTATGACTACATTCCCTTCTCGGCAGGCAGCAGAAATTGCATCGGCCAGAACTTTGCCATGAATGAGATGAGGGTGGTGGTTGGAACTATTGTGAACCGTTTTTCTCTGAAAGTGGATGAAAGCCATGATGTTGAGTTTGAGCCTAGAGTGGTTCTTCGTTCTAAGAATGACATCAAACTAATTTTGGATCCTCTGTAGGAGATACTCCTTTCTTATTCTCATGTTTTGTCACATTATTTTGACCTATTGTGTTGACTTGATAGGCTAATGTTATTTCTATTGTTGGCATTGGTTATATAACTGACTTTGAGTTGAGTAGTAATTTTGGCCTTCACTTCTTGTGCCATCACGTGTGCATTATTTCAAGACTAATGGTTATGAGTTCAAAATACTGTAATGTAAATATATATATATTATTTGGGAACTTTAAAAAAAGAATTGTATTTAACTTAGGCACCAGAAACATTTCAATATGTCTCAGTGCCAGTTCCAAGTTAGCTCCTCTAAATCCCATATTAAATCCATACATTCCCTTTCAACCAACAACTCCAGTTTCAGCTCTAGTATATCCTATTATGACCCCAGCACTGTTAATAGTAGCATCAATGAATCCAATGGTAATATTTTCGCCTCTGTATTACCAACGACACTTTGGCTTAAACTTTACAATTTCATGCTCAGCCTTTTTTACTCATAAGTAACTATAGGTGCGTTCTCTTTCCGTCACAGTTTTTCTTTACAATTCAGAATAAAACATTTGGATCATGTCACCGTCATCGAACCAAGGACCGCCCGCTTACCCGTCAGTACAATCTCAAGGAATTCCCACTAGATCCTTCTCCGCATATAACAAAAGGGAAAAGGGTTGCTACGCATGTGGGTAGAGCTTCCAACCCCGCGTACATATATATTATTCATTTGATACAGGAGAATATCACGAGTCTGTTGGCTTAGTATTTACGCGAGTGCCGCAGGCACGAGCGTAAATACCGCCAATCAGACGAGTGATATTCTCGGGTATCCAATGGATAATAAATTTATTAGGTACTGCTCATGCGCGAATACCTTGGTAACAATTCTATAACCTAGGGGGACGTAATAACCCAACGTAATAACTATGAACACAGGTGATATGGAAAAATATTGCCCTAAGCCACATCCTGTTTACTTTAATGCATTTTCTATGTGGCAACAGTTATCAGGCTCTGTTCAGTACCTAATAAATACTACATACATGTACAGTATTCAATGAATTCCATTAGTAGGTATTTAATATACTGTACGACTAGAAATTTGGGCGTGGCTTTCGATCTAACGCAAGCTGCAACCTTTTATAATGGAGTTCATCTTGTTCTCTCTAGTCTTAGCTTTTATTGTTGGATTGATTTTATGGGTAGATGTGATTGGCTTACTTAGGAAAAGGAAGACATACAGAGCCATCCCTCTCCCTGAGAGCATGAAATGTCACTGGCTGCTTGGGCACGTACAAGACCTTGTAAATTATAAGGAGATGTATTGGAAGCGATTGAAAGATCTTGAGCAAGACACAGCAGGATTGCAGAGAATTTATGTTGGCCCATTTGTGTATGTGGTTATTGTACATCCAAAGCATCTCCCAATAGTTTTGAAGGAGCCTAAGAGTCCAGAGTATGGTGCATTGCATCCATGGCTAGGAGAAGGTTTGCTGACGTCTGAAGGAGACAAATGGTATAGAAATAGAAAGCTTCTAACTCCTGCATTTCACTATTCTATTTTGAAGAACTATACTTCTGTGTACAATAACTGTATCTCTTTGCTATCCCGTAAGTGGCATGAACATGCCAAGAGTGGGAAACCTGTGCGAGTGTTTTATGACATATCTTCAATGTCCTTGGACATCATATTGCAGTGTGCATTCAGTTTTGAGAGTGACTGTCAAGCAGAGGGAAGACGCCATCCTTACGTAGAGGCTTGCTGCCAGCTTGTGAAGCAAATCACGGAACGATTTTTAAACCCTCTCTACAAATATGAGTGGATTTACTGGCGAACAGCCCATGGAAAGAAGATGAAAACTCTGTGCAAAATAGTTCACGATCACGCAGAAAAAGTTATAGCAGAACGCAGAGCAGTCTTGGCTGATCAAGCTGCATGTCTTCAAACAAAGAAGAAGCATTATGATTTTTTAGACATTTTGCTAATTGCTAAAGATGAAGAAGGTCGAGGCATGAGTGACTTGGAGATCAGAAATGAAGTGGACACTTTCATGTTTGAAGGACACGACACCACCACTAGCGGCATGTCCTGGACTCTGTACTGTCTGGCACAACACCCTGAACACCAGGAGAAGATAAGAGAGGAGGTGAGGAGTGTCCTGAAGGACAGAGAGTGTCTCGAGTATGAGGACTTGAAACATCTCAACTACACCACGTGGTGCATCAAAGAAGCCATGAGACTTTACCCTCCTGTCTATAGTTTTACTAGAAATAATAGAAAGCAAATTAGTCTTGGAGGGTATATCATTCCAGAGCATACCGAAATTCCAGTATCTGTTTTTCTGATTCATCGTCATCCTTCCATTTGGAAAAACCCGTCAAAGTTTGACCCGCTTAGGTTTCAGCCAGGCAACATAGAGAAACATGGCCCTTATGATTACATTCCATTTTCCGCGGGCAGTAGAAATTGTATAGGTCAAACTTTTGCTATGAATGAGATGAAAGTTGCCATAGGAACAATTGTTACTCAGTTTCAATTGGAACTAGTCGCCGGACATTCTGTGGACCTTCAACCTACAATGATTTTGAAGGCCGAGAATGATATAGAACTAAAATTGAGTATTAGTGACTAAATTAGTGCGACTAGCTAAGGTTAGCTGGCTAGTCCAGTCTAGCCCTCAACACTTAAATTTGCCTCACTATTTACATCATTCTTGATTTTATTCTGTACAAGTATTGAATTATTATTATTATTATTATTAATCTATATGTAACTGCAAAAGTGACTACATAAAGCTGTTTGTGAGTTGGGCAAGACTAGATGTAGCAGTTATTTATGGCGACTAGGGTCAGCATGCTCTGCCAGCATAGTTTCTACCCTTGTAATGATATGTTACAGAGTCTGGCTACATGATATTTGAACAGAAGTTGACTTGCTAAAATTAAAATTTCAGCAGCTTCTTGTAGGCATCCCAGATTAATTACAATTGCACACCATGGGCCTAGCCACAAGTAATCCCTGTGATTATTTTTGCGACTCTGCTCATACCAAGTGTAAGTATAGGCTGGTAAGACAAAATCCACACTGTGGTCGCAGTAAATTGTCTTCACCTGCCGTTGACACCCGTATTTTGGTTTAGTGGGTGGGAATAAGTGTTACTGTATATACGGGTGTTATTACTCGTGAATAACATTGACATCGAACTTCACGACAGTAGTAAAGGGCGTGCATTCCTCAAGTATCAAAATATGGAATTCTTTTGGTCTTCTATAGTTCTGGCCTTCGTCGTTGCTTTAGTGCTGTGGTTAGATCTGATAAGGGTTTATAAGAAGAAGAATTCTTTACAGTATCATTCCCCACCAAAGAGCTAGAACTGTCATTGGCTATACTTGGATATCTTCCTGAGCTTCGAAATTATGAGGAGTACCTTAGAAAGTGTTTACAAGATCTTGAAACAGGCAACCCAGGATTGCAGAAATTATTCATAGGCCCTCTTGTTTATGTAAGTATTGTACATCCAGAGCATCTTCAAGTAGTATTCAAAGAACCCTAAAGCTCTGACTATAGAGTTGTCTATCCATGGCTCTGAGAAGGTTTGCTGACATCCAAAGGAGAAAAATGGTTCAGGAATCGAAAACTTTAACACCTGCATTCCACTATTCCATTTTGAAGAATTATGCTTACCTAATACTATCAAGCAAGTGGCAAAAACATGCTAAGAATGGTGAGCCTGTGAGAGTGTTTCAAGACATATCTTCAATGTCCTTAGACACTATATTGCAGTGTGCCTTCAGTTTCAAGAGTAACTGTCAATTAGACGGAGAACGCCATCCATATGCAGATTGCATGCTGTTAGCCCTGTACACTGCACCGAAAGGATTTTTAATCCGTTTTACCAATACGATTGGATTTACTGGCGAACAACTCATGGAAGAGAGATGAAGAAGTTGTGTAAAATAGTTCACGATCACGCAGAAAAGGTAATAGCAGAACGCAAAGCTTATTTGCATGTCACACTGGAGTGGAAAATGGTGAGAAGAAACAGTATGACTTTTTAGACATTTTGCTAATTGCTAAAGATGAAGAAGGTCGAGGCATGAGTGATTTGGAGATCAGAAATAAAGTGGACACTTTCATGTTTGAAGGACACGACACCACCACTAGTGGTATGTCCTGGACTCTGTACTGTCTGGCACAACACCCTAAACATCAGGAGAAGATAAGAGAGGAGGTGAGGAGTGAGGACAGAGAGTGTCTCGAGCATGAGGACTTGAAACATCTCCACTACACCACGTGGTGCATCAAAGAATCCATGAGGTTCTATCCTCCTGTCTATAGTTTTAGTAGAAGTTCTAGTAAGGAATTACATCTGGGTAATGTTGTTATTCCAAAGCACACTGAATTTCCTATTTCCGTTTTCCAGATTCATCGCAATCCTGCAGTGTGGGATAATCCATCTGTGTATGATCCTGATAGATTTAACAAAACTTTGCCATGAATGAAATGAAGCTAGTCATTGGAACAATTGTCAATCAATTCCAATACGAAGTGGATGAAAGTAGTCATGCTGTGGAATTGCAACCCTCAATGATTTTGAAGGCCATAAATGACATACAATTATAAATTCCAACAATTGTCACCACCAATACTGAGTTTTAAACCGAATGACTTTATTGTACAATTGTATCACCAGTGCACAATTAATGATGAATTTACACTTTACTGCTAATAAAAACATTTTCTAAATAATTTTATAGCATCAATGATGTGCCTGTAGCTAACTGTGGAACCAATGATTAGTGGATTGTTGAAGGTTAACAACTTTGTAGTGATTTGTCTGCAATGGTTGACAATTTGCTACCATAAGCAGCTATATGAATAATATGAATCAACAACTAAGGAGTCATACCTTTCCTTACAAAGTCAGTTGCATCCATGGACTTCTAGCTTTCCATGTTTGTCAATAGTCAACTGTGTCCATAAAAGACTTCACGGAAAATGCTCGTAGATATGGAGCTATTATCTGTATGCGGCGCAATCGTCTCGTCGCCACACCTTCGATTGAGAGGGTGGGGCTGCGGTGGGATTTGTCTGGGCGGCTTGCAACGTTGAGACACCTTTACCACTTGGTCACACCCACTTAGGTCGTTGTTGTACGTTGCTTGTGTTTTTATAGCAATAATAAATGGAATTATTTTGGTCAACTATCGCGCTGTCTGCATTAATAGTAGCGCTTATATTGTGGTGGGATCTATTGGGTCTTGTGAAGACATTCAGAAGATGGAAACTGCACAGATCTATACCAATACCGAAGAAACTTAAGTATCATTTGCTGCTGGGGCACATACCAGCATTAATGAACGATAACGAGTCCTTTTGGAAGCGTATAGAGGAGCTAAATGAAGAAAACCCTGGACTATATAAACTTTGTATAGGGCCCTTTGTATATTTGAGTATTTTTCATCCAAAACATCTACCTGAACTCCTCAAAGAGCCTAAAAGTCCAGATTACAAGTTGCTACTCCCCTGGCTAGGGGAAGGATTGCTAATTGCTGAAGACAAGAAATGGTTTAGAAATAGACGACTTTTAACCCCTGCATTTCACTACTTTATATTGAAAAGTTATTCTTCTGTTTACAACAGTTGTGTGTCCGTACTATCTGGCAAGTGGCAGGAGCATGCCATGAGTGGGAAGCCCGTGAGAGTGTTTCAAGACATATCTTCAATGTCCTTAGACATTATATTGCAGTGTGCCTTCAGTTTCAACAGTAGATGTCAGTTGTTAGAGGAACGTCATCCATACGTAGAGGCTTGCTGCCAGCTTACTCAACATTGTACTGAAAGGTTTCTTAACCCTTTCTATCGTTATGAGTGGATTTACTGGCGAACAGCTCATGGAAGGAAGATGAAGAAGTTGTGTAAAATAGTTCATGATCATGCAGAGAATGTTATAGTAGAGCGCAGAGCAGCGTTGGCAAGTGAAACTGAAAAAGAAGAGAAAAAGCACTACGATTTTTTAGATATTTTGCTAGTGGCAAAAGATGAAGAAGGTCGAGGCATGAGTGACTTGGAGATCAGAAACGAAGTGGACACTTTCATGTTTGAAGGACACGACACCACCACTAGTGGCATGTCCTGGACTCTGTACTGTCTGGCACAACACCCTGAACACCAGGTGAAGATAAGAGAGGAGGTGAGGAGTGTCCTGAAGGACAGAGAGTATCTCGAGTGTGAGGACTTAAAACATCTCAACTACACCACGTGGTGTATCAAAGAAGCCATGAGACTTTACCCTCCAGTCTTCATGTTTTCTAGAATTACATCAAAAGATATTCAACTTGGAGGCTACACTATTCCAGAAGGTACTAATATTGACATCTATACTTTCCAGATTCATCGTAATCCTGCAGTCTGGGAGAACTCATCAAAATTTAACCCAGTTAGGTTTAAGACAGATAATATGGATAAACGTGGACCTTATGACTATATTCCATTTTCTGCAGGTAGCAGGAATTGCATCGGTCAAAACTTTGCTATGAATGAAATGAAGATAGTAATTGGAACACTAATTAGTCAGTTTCAACTGGAAGTGGATACCAGTCACTCGGTGGAAATAAAAACTTCAGTAATTTTAAAAGCAGAAAATGATGTGCAGTTAATTTTAAGAACTATTTAAATTTCTTGTTGTTGTTGTTGTTGGTTTGTGTGAGTGTTTTGAATATTGCATAGCTAATAACAAGATAAATTTCCATAGCTATTTTTTAGTCTTCATTTTCTTTTCACTTGTGTGATATATAATTTCTGGCCACTCCTGGTAGTGGGAGTGTGGTCTATTTTCCCATTTAAAATACTAGAAAAGTTGGTATTTACGCAAGCAGTTACAAGTAAACTGACTAACTCCACTATTATTGGAGTGATATGCGAGTTTTTATATATAACGACCTTTTCCTTATCCTTGACGGTTTATGGTCACACCCCTTCAAAGTTGGGTCACCCCGTGTTCCCAGATTGTGCTCTGCCTAGTCTCGCAAGCCAGACCTTTGCCCACCCCTTACCGCTACCTGTTTAATGGTTACGTGTCGGTTTCATTGCGTCATATTTCATCACAATTAAATTCCAATGGAACGAAACGTACTATAGCACTTGTCCAGACCCTTTCCTTCCCCCGCGTAGCGGTAAGGGGTCGGCAAAGGTCTGGCTTGCGAGACTATGCTCTGCCATGGATTTATTTTGGTCAACTGTAGTCGGGCTATCCGTTTTAGCCGTTACACTAGCATTGTGGGACCCGTTCGGCCTTGTGAAGATATTCAGGAGATGGAAACTGCACAGAGCTCTGCCGATGCCTAAGAAGCTGAAATGTCATTGGCTGTTGGGCCATATACCTGCACTGACGAATAGAAACGAGTCGTTTTGGAGGCGTATTGAGGAACTCGATGGAGAGAACTCAGGATTGTATAAAATTTATATAGGCCCTTTCGTATATTTGAGCATTTTTCATCCAAAACATCTACCTGAACTCCTCAAAGAGCCTAAAAGTCCAGACTACAAGTTGCTACTCCCCTGGCTAGGGGAAGGGTTGCTAATTGCTGAAGACAAGAAATGGTTTAGAAATAGACGACTTTTAACCCCTGCATTTCACTACTCGATATTGAAAAGTTATTCTTCTGTTTACAACAGTTGTGTGTCCGTACTATCTGGCAAGTGGCACAAACATGCCATGAGTGGGAAGCCTGTGAGAGTGTTTCAAGACATATCTTCAATGTCCTTAGACATCATATTGCAGTGTGCCTTCAGTTTCAAAAGTAAGTGTCAATTGGAAGCAAAACGTCATCCATATGTAGAGGCTTGCTGCCAGCTTGTGGAACATTGTACTGAAAGGTTTCTTAATCCTTTCTATCATTACGAGTGGATTTACTGGCGAACAGCTCATGGTAGGAAGATGAAGAAACTTTGCAAAATAGTTCATGATCATGCAGAGAATGTTATAGTAGAGCGCAGAGCAGCATTGGCAAGTGAAACTGAAAAAGAGGAGAAAAAGCACTATGATTTTTTAGATATTTTGCTAGTGGCAAAAGATGAAGAAGGGCGAGGCATGAGTGACTTGGAGATCAGAAACGAAGTGGACACTTTCATGTTTGAAGGACACGACACCACCACTAGCGGCATGTCCTGGACTCTGTACTGTCTGGCACAACACCCTGAACACCAGGAGAAGATAAGAGAGGAGGTGAGGAGTGTCCTGAAGGACAGAGAGTGTCTCGAGTATGAGGACTTGAAACATCTCAACTACACCACGTGGTGCATCAAAGAAGCCATGAGACTTTACCCTCCTGTCTATGGTTTTTCTAGAATCGCATCTAAAGATATTCAACTCGCAGGCTACACCATTCCAGAAGGTACTAATCTTGTCATTTATACTTTCCAGCTTCATCGTAATCCTGCAGTCTGGGAGAACCCATCAGAATTCAACCCAGTTAGGTTTAAGACAGATAATATGGATAAACGTGGATCTTATGACTATATTCCATTTTCTGCAGGTAGCAGAAATTGTATCGGTCAAAACTTTGCCATGAACGAAATGAAGATTGTAATTGGAACACTAATTAGTCAGTTTCAACTGGAAGTGGATACCAGTCACTCGGTGGAAATAAAAACTACAATGATTTTAAGAGCTGAAAATGACATCCAGTTAATTGTAAGAACTGTTTAATTAAAAAATTTTTTTACTCTTATCTTTTCTATTGTAGTAATTTATTTTTTATTATTTGATTTTATTGAGCTGAAATTAAGCTATCAACCAAAACCAATTACCTATGGTAATCTTTTTGTGGGCGCAAGCAATAATGTATATTTATTTGGCGAGCGAGCGAAGCGAGCGAGCAACTTTAAGATGTAGTCTATGGAAATCCTGAATACGTCGTCCGTCGTCGTTTAAACGCGCGCGCATTCCAGAAGGAGTACCATTCTTTACCCTTTACCAATTGTTACTTTATCATGAGGAGTACCATTCTTTACCCTTTACCAATCATCATTTCCCCCTTTACATGTCATTACATATTCTACTACTAATAATGAGATGTGAATTCAGATTTGGCAACCTGCAGGAAGAAAACCAATGCAAATTCAAATCAAACTACCCCAATGCAATTGAAAGTGTCAACATTTCCCCAGAACCTCGCTCGCCCAACCAATGCTACACGAGCATTTTCTAGTAGTATTATACTACTACTATATACTACTACGTAAGAAAGTATTTGTATTTGTATTTTGTATTTGAGTTCTTCAAAGTTGTATTTGTATTTGTATTTAAATACTATTCGAAGTATTTGACCCAACCCTGCTGCTGCTACTACTACTACTACTACTACTACTACTACTACTACTACTACTACTACTACTACATCAGACAAAATTAACTGTAATCTGTTGATATAGCCCCAATGATTATGATGTGAGGTGATGCCACAGTTTCTGCGTTGTGTAAATCAAACAGTTCGCGGATGTGTTACAATTTTATTAGTCACTGCAAGAGTGGAGACAGTTAGCTACTAAAAAGTGAACGGGCAAAACGATTTGAAAGGAGGGGCGAAAATGGGAGGGATATTATCTTGACACTCCAATAAGGAAGCAAAAAGCTCAATAAAATTGGGTTTGTAAAAGCTGTTTTGGCAAGGAACATAGCAAACCAAAAAATGACAAAGTATTCTATAATAATATTAACTGGGCTGGCTCAGGAGAGTTTTCACTCGGCTCAGACTAGACTGAGCCCGCACCTGATGACAGCTAAGTAGTTGCTGCCACCAGAATCAAGGTCCTCTCTATCTACCCCGGCGAACCGTTCACCAACCCGCAGGTTAGGTTAAGAATAGGTTTAAATTACTTTACGAAAGAGAAAATGCACACACAACTAATTGGGTGACATGAACCAAGACTGAACAGATGGGAATGAACAAGAGTCTATATAGACACACCAAGCCCCACCTATGACTTGCACAAAATACTTACAAACATGCGACCAAAAATCATTAACACTTACAAACATACAACCCAGTAATTCTATACACACCCATGACCACACAACATGACTTCAGTTCTTGTGCAACTGTTCTATCTTTTCTATGTGGGTATGCCCACATCAACTTTAATATTTGAACTACATGTAGTGTACAAAAACAGCTATACACACATGAATACTTATTAATGTTTTTCCAAGTTGATTGTGTCCAATTTAGCTACAGGTTATTGTGAGTTAATAATTAATGATGCTGTTTAAAGTAGTGTTTTTTTGACAGTCTTCAAAGCAGAAAGAGCTCTTTTCAATCTCTGCATGCCCTGGGGTAATTTATACTTTGGATTATGTAACAGCTGTTTCATACTATCATGCATTAAAACTGACTAAAATAGGGGTGCAGCATGAACAGCATGCAGAAGTAATCACCCATCAGCTTCTTCCTAGCTACACTGGAGAGCAGGAACTTCAACACTACCCTGAGAGGTGATTCTGTAGCACTTGTCATCCACAGTTACGTAGAGAACTTTCCCCTGTAGCTTCTCCCTATATGGTACTTTCTTCCATTCACTCACCAAGAAAGTAATCAAACTGGTCTTGTTGACGATCTTCGACAAGAATGACCTCCACTGCCTCACAATCTGTGCACTTGTGATACTGTGTAACTGGTGCCCAGTATCTTCACATCGAACTGATCGCTCGCTATTCTTGATTAGTTCTCCTGGTAACAAACACAATATCTATCCATCTGCCCTGGCTTCCTTCTCTCAGTGCCATCAACAAAATAGAAGAGGCAACGTCTCCAAAGGTGGCCTGATCACCCTTGACTCTCTGGACCAAGTTCATCCCATCAACTATTGAAGCACAATTCTCCAGGTGTTCCTCTGCAACAGCCATACCCTTCTGAAGGTGGGTTGCTAAAGAAGCTTTGTTAGTCTTCCTCAGCAGTCCATCTGGTGTGGACAAGGCCCATGGTAAAGGACCAAGGGGATGAGATAAGATATCTTCCATTTTGAGGCTTCGTCCTTGTGCCATTACTATAATCCGACCAAACAGAGTTCTATCTGCTTTCAGGATGATCATTCTCCCACTTGATTTCACTGCTTTCTTCTTGCAAAGATTACAAAGTTTCCAGCTTGTTTGCAGGTAGTATGTCATGAAATTTCACTGTAGGTACGTCCTTCTCCTGTCTCTCACTCCTGAATGTGGAATAACATTTCTCACGAGTAGAGTGTGCCTTCATAAGGTCAGAAGTGATATCCCTGGGGGCTATCTTAGCAGTGGAGATGCTAACAAGATCTTGGTTCTCTGTAAAGGGGTTGATCCATCCTTGGATGAGCTGTACAACTGCTGACACTGCTTCCTCATCCTTCTTTATTCGTGTCTGCCGTAGCTCAGCATGGTGAAGTTCCGAGGTCTTGCCTAGTGCGATTTGTCTTATCTGGCCAAGGAATGCACTGCAATGCTCCGCTGTCATATAGTACCACTTGATAGCGCCAGCTTTCAAACTAAATCGGGCAGTACCACCAGGAGTCTGAGTGTCCTTGTTAATTGTAACCTCGGTGGTCTTATCTACAGGGATCCGACCAAAGGGGTTATTACTGGACAACTGCACTGAGAATTGACCTGCCTTTGAAAGCTTCATAAACATCTGGCTTCTTCTCTGGGAGATTAGTCATCTCAGCAAAGTATGGTGAAAGATATCTGGCATAGTTCACCTTGTCGTAGGCAAAACACCATGGGAGCATAGACCGAGTGGCATTGAGATGCAGACTCCAGTTTACCTCACAAGAAGCATGAAGAAGGTCTAAGACTACATTCTCCATCATGTCGATGTAGGACATCCAAAAAGCTGATAGCTCTCCATTTAGATGACGGAGGTGTTTCAGAAAATCCATCCACAGTGTCCCCAGCTTTGCTAAGACTGAACTCTCTAGCAACTTGTCAAAATCCTGTTGGTTTAAATCATCAGCCATAATGTTGACTTTATTCTCTAATGCTTTGATCATGGTAACTGCTTCCAGGTTGTCCTCCACCCACACCACAAACTGTCCCCATGCCAATCTCATCAACATCTTCTGAGATTGATACTTGGTCTCTGGTTCTGATGTTGAACCCAGTCCAGCTTGGAATTGCCTGATTCTCTTGGTTAGCTCTCCTTGCAAGGATCCACAGGAGGTTTTTCTTGCAGGCAACTTGAACTGCTGTTTGGGATTCTTGCACATAGCCCTCTCTAGTTAGGAGACCTTGTGGGCCCACACGTGCACCTGCTACATAGACGTCTAGCTCTTCATGCTCTGACTGATCTCTGCTTTTTCTTTTCAACACGTGGAAGTTCAGTAGCAGGTATATAGGGTCCATAAACATTGGTCTGTACAGCTATACCATTGACCCGATGCGAAGTGCCTTTATGTTCTACTCCCTTGACTAGAATATATCACAGCGGGAATTTTTTCCCTCTTGTAATGTTACACTGACAGGAACCATCAACAACCACCCCTTGTCATCAGGAAATATATGCACTGAATTCTCAAACTCTGATTCTAGTCTCCTGCGGATATTCTTCCTAGTTGACTCACTTATTTCACCTGATGGCACAAAGGATTTAAGTTTTGAAGTTAAGAAAGTGACTTGAACAATCTTCTTATTAGGTATAATGTCAGTTCTAATGTACTCAAAGAGGCTACCATAAGCTTCTTCCAACTCATTGTCACCTTCTTTCACATCTTCAGGCCTTGGCTTCATCCTTGTGTAATTCTTATAACATGAATGATGATAGTGCGGCTTCAGCAGCAACTATATCTCTACTGGCCACTGCTAAGATCTTTCCATCATTATTTTGAATGGCACATTCTCTCAGGGCGATTTCACCATGAAGAGAGATCTGGAAACTATTGTAAAGAAAAGATCAAGTGAAAGCCTTGGTGATGGTGCTGCTTGCTCTTCTAAAAGGTTATGTAGGAGATCTTCAGAATCAAGGGTTTTATGATGCAGTCTGCATCTTCTGTAATAAGGTGAAGTTTCAGAAGGGTTCAAAGTCTCGTGAAAAGCTTACACAGGCTGTTCAACTGAGAGCAGATAAAACCCTGAGAGAATGTGCCATTCAAAATAATGGTATTTCGAGTGCGTGCATGCACGTACTGGTATTTCTAGTGAATGCACGCAAGTACTGGTATTTCTAGTGCGTTCACGCACGTACTGGTATTCTAGTGCGTTCTGGTATTGTAGTGTGCACGCACAAACTGGTATTTCTAGTGTGTGAACACACGCACTAGTAATACCACTGTACACGCACTAGTATTACCACTGTGTGCACACACACACACACTAGTATTACCACTAGTGTGTACACACACTAGTATTACCACTGTGTGCACAAACATGCTAGTAATATCCCTGTGTACACGCACTAGTATTACCACTGTGTGCTCACACACACACTAGTAATACCACTGTGTACACGCACTAGTATTATCACTGTGTGCACAAACATACTAGTAATATCCCTGTGTACACGCACTAGTATTACCACTGTGTGCTCACACGCACTAGTAATACCACTGTGTATACACACTAGTATTACCACTGTGTGCACAAACATACTAGTAATATCCCTGTATACACGCACTAGTATTACCACTGTGTGCACACACGCACTAGTAATACCACTGTGTACACGTACTAGTATTATCACTGTGTGCACATACACTAGTATTACCACTGTGTGCACACACTAGTAATACCACTGTGTACACACACTAATATTACCACTGTGTGCACAAACATACTAGTAATATCCCTGTGTACACGCACTAGTATTACCACTGTGTGCTCACACACACTAGTAATACCACTGTGTACACGCACTAGTAATACCACTGTGTACACGCACTAGTATTATCACTGTGTGCACGCACTAGTATTACCACTGTGTGCACACACGGACTAGTAATACCACTGTGTACACGCACACACTAGAATTACCACTGTGTGCACACACATACTAGTAATATCACTGTGTACACACACTAGTATTATCACTGTGTGCACACGCACTAGTAATACCACTGTGTGCATGCACTAGTAATACCACTGTGTACACACACGAACTAGAATTACCACTGTGTGCACACACATACTGGTATTACCGTGTGCACACAGTGTTTGTTCGTACTAGTACTAGTGTTTGTTCGTACTAGTGTTTGTTCGTTCTAGTGTTTCTAGTGGGGGGGGCGTGTTGCGGGGTTTTCCGTATACTACAGTTAAAGCTCCGCGCCACTAACAATTCCAGCTTTTCCCGCGGTATGGCTACAGAGAAGTTGCCAAGGACTACTACTATTGTTAGAGGGGCCTGTGTGCTGCTACGATGGAGAGGTCTATTCTATGCTTGTACTATTAGGTAAGTAAGTAAATGCTTGATACTTACAATACTTACGGTTACACAGGCCTAATACTAACACTAGCTACAATCATACAAGGAGCTATTGATAGAAAAAAATTGCATGTTTATGATTGTGAATGAGCTGGAGTGGTTTGATATAAACAAGTACTTATTAATAGTTTTGATAGTTTAAATTAGTGTTTGGTAGTGTCATTTCCTGTGCCTGTGGCACTGTCTCTTTGATGGTGGTATAGGTGAAGGTGAAGGCGAAGGGGAGAAGTTAGTTGTGTTTGACGGGGACAGTGGAGGAGATGAAAGTGACGATGCAGTTGAGAGTTCTTCAGTCGAAGTAGCGGGTGCAATATCCGGATTTGGACAAACTTTGTCTCTGCTCTCCTCTGGACAAAATTCTCGAATTTTGTCTAAGAGATATTGTCGTCGTTCTCTGGAGAGCCCTGGTGGATGGATTTCTTGCGGCAAGTCGTTGGGATCAGGCTTCCAGTGAAGATGTGGTTTGGCCAAAACTGTGAGCTCGTTCTTCACCATCAGACATTTCCCTCACCATTACTTTTCCAGGTCTCGTTTGGTCGAACGTTAGGTGATGGAAAGATTTAATTCCATCAAAAGCTTGATGCTTGTAAAACCTATGGAAGTAGTCTGACCAATTATATTGGCGTACAAAGGTATTGCCACTCTCACTGCCAACCAGTTGAGCTACATTGACACTAGCAGACTCGTTCACAACTCGAACCATGTCATCCAGACATCCAACAACAGATTTCCGAAATCTTTTTTTTTGTTTGAGAAGCCCAAAGGCCCAATCCGGTGCAAATTTCGTGTGGCCGACCATCATGAAACTGATTTCTATCTTTTTATTCAGACCAGATAGAACTCTCCATGCTAGGTACTGCATCACAAACCTATTTTTTAGAATGTTTACCCCATTATCTCAAGTTATACAAATTTCTTTATAATTACCTGTTTTTATTCTGTCCACTGCAATTATCTGCATGCAGCAATAAGTTGGTCTCTCCCAAGTTGTGAGTGGACAAAAAGTGATGGACAAGGCTGATAACACAGTTAGCACCTTTGCCGATGTTCATCCCCTCATCTACTAAGTAGTTGACCTATTATTGAATAATAATGATTTCACCATAGATTTTTTTTCTGTAGTGCATACCTGGCGAGAAATGGCTTCACAGTGGACCCCAAAAAATACCACATTTCCTTGGAGTCAAGAAATACACTGGACCAGGTTGCTGAGGATCGTGAGGAAAATGCACCTACAATCACAGTTTTGATTTTTTTTTTAAATGAAAGCAAAAAAAAATCACACTGGATGAAGGTAACTAATTCTAATGTGCTAACCTGTTGAGCAAAGTCAAATGAATAGTGAATGGTTATGTTAAGTGCTAGGGCAGGAAGTGACGAGTGCACGGGAGGTAAAGAGAGATATTTGTCCAGAAATGTCACCTTGACCTCCTCCTTGGCTTGAACTACTTGTGATTTCAGGTAGCTTCTAGCCTTGGTTGCCAGTGTGACTCTCAGCAATCTTAACAATCTAAATACAATGTATTATAGTGATTGCAGTTTGCTTGTGAAGTTATAGTTTACCTTTTCAGGAGTGTTAGCAGCCTTCATTATTGCGCTTTTTTTTTAAATCTGACCTTCTTTGTTGTGCTTGATGGTAGCAATTGCAGATCATCTCTCTTGTATCCCAGAATTCTTCCAGGCAAGAGTATCGCATGAACTTCTGCGTAGGAATGCAGGAACTTCACAAGATTCCTGACATCTCTGAGGGACAGTGTGTGCGCAGGAGTCCTACCTTTGTTGCCGTGACGTCTAGTGGTCAGCCCAGTGACAAGATAGTGCTGACATAATGCAGCAAATCTGTCTTTTCCTATACAGAAAATTGTTATGAATTATTGTTGTAGTTTGATAGTGGGGAAATTTACCAACTCCATGAAGTATGAGAAATGTGACTGTGCAAATACTTCGCCCTTGGTGACTGTTCGATAGGCGCGGTCTGTTTCGGCCGGTTGGAGTGTGCTTAGATTTGGGCCCTACTACGGTGGCAATGTTGATATTCGCCATGATCTGACCAAGCAACATGAGGTCCAGTTCGTCTTTGCTGAGCTCTGCACACTGATCCCTGATATCTTGGTAATACTCAGTATCAAAGAATTTATAGCATTTCTTAGCACAACCACACCCATTTGCCAAAAACTCTGAAAGTTTTCTTTTCTGAGTTGTTGTGTGCCACGTTCCTGGGCCTCGAGGGTGTCGTAAAGCCAGGACGACAAAACCTTGAAACACTACCATGTTCTAAAATAATAATGTTATTTTTAAACGAAATTATTGGATTATGTTTTCAAGAAAATATAGCTAACCAGCGGGTGATTGAGCAGCTCCTTCAGGGGACTCCAGTACTTCACACTCTTGAGGTGTAGGAGATTGAGGCACTAAGGTTGCTCAATCTGGTGATCTATAATAAAAAATATCATACTTCATTTAAAGTCCTAAAATTTCATAGAAATATGCTATTTTTAAGTTCTTTGGGAAAAACTACATGAACTACTTTTGGTTCAGCGTGAGCTTTCTAAGGGTGCAAACCCTGGATGCCTGCATCCGTTCAAAAGTTATTCAAGTTTTTTTCTGACCAACTCAAATTGGACATACTATAGGCTCATTTCTCTCGTGTCTTGCCTAAAATGTCTTCCTCAGTCAGATTTTTATGCAGTTTCCCCAGTCCTAGAGATGACCCTAGCAGAACATCTACCCCATCCTACTACATCTATTAAAAAAAGAAACAAAAACAACAACACACGTACGTAGGTATATATGTGTGTACAATGTAATGTAGCTATGCACGTACACTATACAAATCTATGCAAGCATGTTGGCCACCCAGCCGTATTTGCATAGGTGAAATACCTTCTTCAATCAAGGCAGTGTATCAGTGAAGTAGATGTTATGTGACACAACTTTGGCCATATCCAATTCCACACGCCTTTCAACTTCCACAAAAAGGATGAGACAGTTGAATACAAATCTGTTGTAGGCAACCAAGACTAAAAATGAACAAATACAGTGATTAGACCTACTATTTGGTACTGAAATATATCAGTGATGTGGTCCGCATAGATACTGAATCCAATGGTTTCACTGTCGAGCAGGACCAAGAGAGGGTGATCTTCATCTTCACCCCCTCCTGAATTCTGCTGCAGCTCGTCTCCCTGATCAGTATCCACCTAACAGTCATCCTCTGCAACATCACCTCTGCCCTCTCCAACATACTCTCCGACATGGCTAACATCTCGCAAGGTGGTCATCATTTCCTTCTCCCTCTCATGTCTTGCTTGCATGGCTTTCTTCTGGCAATTTCTACAATAGGTAAGTTACGATGACACAACGGTGGGAAAGTAACAAATTATTATACACAGGGTTACCTCTTGAGCTAGTTTTTTGCAATAGACTGCATCAGCTTGTCAATCTGCCACCTGTCCTGCTCATCCAAGATGGACACTACAGCAGTCACTGGAATGTCCACCCACATATTCACCAAGCAAAGATTTTCCATATAGGTCCCAAATTCTGTAAGTTTTATTATAGACAAAAATGTATAATGCACCAGCTTATAGTAAGTGTGTACCTTATAGCAAACGGCCAAATTGGTCTTTAATGCAGGTGGTGGAGGTCAGTCCTCTTGTCCCTGTAAAGCACTGCCAACCCGTGGAAGCCTTCTACTGCATTAGTGGTTAGCCTGCCATGGTCAGAAACATAGTTTTGTGGCCGTGCTGACATGCTGTCAAGTAGTGACCAAAAAGCTTCCATCTGGGCTTTGCAGGTAAATTTGTGCTTGCAAGTGTATAGTGTACCACCAGAGTTAGTCTACAGACCATAATAAATTTTTTGTTTTCACCAATGGCTTTATTGCTTACTGCATTATTGATAAAAAAGTAAACATCATTTATTGGTACCAGTGTGTTATTATAACTAATTCACTTTTTCATGTCGGCACCATTCAGATTAGTGGTCATCTTGGTAGTAGTGGGCATAGAAGTTCTGTACACCATCAGAGAAGGCCTTCAGAGGTTCACTGGCAGAGCTAATGGCATCTGATGTAATCAAATTGCTCAATGACGCCGTGCAATGAGTCAACAGGCTATCTGGCATTCTTCTGCATTTCAAGCGGGACACTTTGCACTATAGTGTATGTGATATATTATGTGACAGCAATTATTGTACACAAATACTTACACACACTGATTGTTTCTGATGGCCTCCAAATGTTAGTGCAGGGCTTTCACACAAATGGTTGGCACAGCATGTGACAGTGCCCTCTGGAAAGCGACAAAAGGCGGAGTTCACTGCTGAGTCTTTGTCTGCCATCACCTCCTGCAGCACAAGTCCATCCTGCCGTATACGAGCCAGACTGTCATCCAGTGTCAGTTTCTGCTACAGCCAAAGTTCCCTTCCAGTTGTGACCCTTTCCTCTCTTTGTTCGATGTGAAAAATATGCGATCTTGCTAGTTGCATTGAAGAGGAAGAATTGTTAGAATAGCGGCCTCTCGTTTGACAGAAACCGACGAAAGATGCGGTTCAATCTTTTCCATCTCCTCGTCTAGCAACATCGTTCTTCACCTGAGCACATGACCATTCTGCTAGCTCAGTGACATACTTTTCCAGTCTCACTACATTCCTGTGCCACTACTTGCTGGAACATGCTGGTAATCCCATCATACCACTTAGCCTACAATATTCAGCATGTAGGTGTCCATTCATGAGGAATGAAAGAACTGCGAAATACTGACTCCAGCCACACAGTGAGCTATGGATCTTCAGTCCTATGAAAAGAATACAATTTGCAATTTTGTGACTCCAAGTCTGAAGTCAAAGTGAGGAAGGGTAATAATATTCTCAGCGGGAGTGAATGCCCCCACTCCCCTAAAAATTCCGATATTTTTAATCCTAATAGTCTGGAATTGGTGACCAAACTTTGAGCTAGTATATATATATATATATATATATATATTTTTTTTTTTTTCCAATTTTTTTATTCATTCATTTTTCTTTACAGTATACTAGCGGTGTGCTTGAGCACAAATGGCGAGCGAGCCTTAAACTACACTATTGTTAAATGATTGATTTTAACAAGTAACACTCAAGCTGCTACTAAAATATAGTCAAGTTTTTTAATTACGTATGCGGTAAAGGGGATTCAAAGCCATAGTAACCGCTCCCAGCAACTGTTTGAATTGAAAAAGAAGCAACAAAATCAAGTCACTTTATTTAAAGTTTCCTTTGTGACATTCTTAATAGTAGTTGTAACGCACAATACTTTCACACAACTGAACATACCTACGCAAGACTTACCTTCGGTTCGTCTAGTGGACAATGAATTTACAAGTAAATGCTGTTGAGTAGGGCTTATAACTGTGACAAATAGCAACTAACTCGAATAGAAATGGAGCTCCCATAAGTTTTTGCGTTTAAACTGCACCCGCAAAAGAATTCAAAGCAGTAAACAATTCAATTTCTAAGGTGATACGGGTAATGGTCGCTAAACCGGAGGATTCTGTTTAGTGAAGTTTGGGACGGGGTCGAACGCGGAGCTAACACAAAAATACGGAGGGTCAAAGTACAAAATGACATACATACGTCCAAACATATATATAAATAAATAAATAAACAAACATCCCCGATTTTCGATTGTGTTACCCCTGTAAGTGTCTCGCTCGCTACGCTCGCTCGCCAAATTATTTTCTCATAAATCATTTTCTGTCACTTATTTTTTTTATATATTTTTCCCTATCTAGGCTCCCAATGTTTCATCCTAGAATTATTACCTGTCTGAATGTGCTGGTTGTCTTGTGTAGAGACAGCTGGGAGTTGCTCTTGTTATGCTGGATCTAAACCCTTCTCTCTCTGAAGCCAGGCAACTCCACTTGTGCAGTGTCCGGCACCTCAACTGGGCTAACTGTGTTTGTACTATGTGAAGGAACCTCTACTGCTGCGGTGTCAACTTCAGAAGTCCCTGGTAGCCTCACGGTATCCTCTGCTGCAGCCCCTGTTTCAGTTGGGTCATCACCAGGACCAGGCCCCACTATTGGAAGAAAAAAAATTTATTGTAATATTGAATTACTGGTTTGTTTATTATAGTTATATTAAAGATTAAATTTTCATGTTTTTTTTTGTAGTAATCTAATTTTATATGGTCTACTGAGTAACTGTTCAGTCATACATGTGCCAGACAAATGAAGTAATTTCCTCCTTTTTGTGGCCTCAGCCAGTTGCAATTTCCTCTTTACAGACTATCACTTTGGCATTATACTTCAATCTCAAGAGGAACAATAAACCAACATGTGGCTATGGAGAGTAACCACGCGAAACTAAACTGGTCACGGGGAGTGACCACACGGAGTATCATAACCACGCCAAAGATGGGCTACTGCGTCATTGTTAGCGACCAGGCTGGCAGTGGAAATGAGCACCGCATTTTTGTCGGTTTTTGCAGGGATTGGCGCCCACACGTTGCTATGTCCCAGCAACCTTAATTGTCCAGTACAACGCTTTGATGCCTTTTCAATCATCGGGAGATCGCCATCTTTAAGACCCATCATTGTGTGACAGAATGATTGACTGACTGATTGAATGGCAGACAAACTGAGCTAGGTGTACACATAACCCAAAAAATATTAAAATGTGTGTGTGTTGTTACTTGGTAAACCACTGAGTGTACATACATATGGGAGAATGTAATAAATATATTAATGGATAAACAGCAATTACATTGGTGAATTAATATTAAGAGAAAAAATACCATTCTTTTTTCTTTTATTGGCAAATAACTTTAATTAAAAATTTATATCTTGTTAATAAAGCATACAATGGCTGTCAGATTTTTAACAATGAATATATATAAGTTAAACTAGTTTTTTGATGACATCTTTATTTTTTTATTTTTTTGATATTATTTGGGTGTCTACCTGCCTTAAAGAAATCTATTGCTACATTACTATTAAGAACTTCTGAACACTAGATTCTATTCCTCAAACTTGTTGGGAGTCATAAAAAAGCAGATGCAGAAGCATCTTCCTCCTGATAATGCTCACCAAATTCTAAAGTTTTCGACATCGGAGGCCTCGAGTTGACCGCTTTCACAGATCTGGGTAGAGCAGCAAATTATCAAGGATTGTCGACCTCCAATACTTCTCACCAACAACCTCTACGCTGTTCGTTAGGATGGCCACTCGTGTTCGCCATCTATCCCCCTAGTTCGCAAAACTCCGCGTGCAACCATTAGGAAAAAGTCGTCGTTGTTAGTAACAGGTGGGCGGAGTTCAACAACTTTGGGTGGAGGCTTACCATAATGTTATATTAATATTTTTATTTAAACTATTCGTTACAGACATCTTCAAATGAAAATGAATGAATAAATGAATGGATGAGTGAATAATAAATAAAAATAAAAAGTACATATTGATTAGCTAAATAAATAAATCTATATATAAACAAATAAATAAATAAACAAATAAATAGATAAATAAATAAATAGATAAATAAATAAATAAATAAATAAACAAACAAACAAACAAACAAATAAACAAATAAACAAATAAACAAACAAACAAACAAACAAACAAACAAACAAATAAATAAATAAATATGTATAAATAAATAATAAATAATAAATGAATAAATAAATAATAAAAGAATAAATAATAATAATAAATTAATAAATAAATAGTAATAAATAAATAATAAAATAAAGAAACAAACAAATAAATGAATGAAAATGAATAAATAAATAAATATATTTTAAGCAAGACTATGATGATGTAAAAATGGATTGTAATATGATGTATATTTAATTTTCATCCTCTAATTATCTATCTTGGTTATTATTTCAGAACATTTCCTCAGTGGTTAAATTCCTTTTTCCCAAGCATGTTAGAGTGTGTGAATTGAAAATGCTTCCTGTCATTATCGTTTCTGTTGTTGTTGTTTTTTTATTTGGTGGTTATTAAATTAACAGCCAGTGTTGAATTCTGTTTTTACATGAATGACAGATTTTTTTTAAGTTTGTGGACTACAATTTAGTTTAATGTGTGAATTTTCAATATGTTTGTTTTGTTGGTTTATTCATTTATTATTATTTTTTTATTGTATACTTAATTACTTTTTGTGATTGACAAAAAATAACAAAAAACAAAAGCAAATACCAGTTGATTGCAAGCGTAACCTACAAATCTACACAGAGTAGAATAATGTTCATGATTCATTGCCTTTTAAAGGAGGGTTTGAACGTACCTTTATCTTCAAATCAAAATTGCATTATTGTTGAAAATTGTTTAGCTATCCCTGATGACAATTAAAATATTAACAAAGAGTGTAGATCTGACAGAAAGCAGAGATTGGATGTCAACAGAGGGAACATCAAGCAATATCTTAACCCAATACTCATCTGAACTTAGTTTTATCTTTTCTTTTTATGTCGAACGTTTATAATAACTTTTACATTAAAGAAACCTCCAGGTTAAGCACAATATACATTAAGAGGGTAATTGTCACTTTGATATACACCGTTTACACTGGTATGTATGTAAGGTATTTGCATGATTTCATTCATGATCCAGACAACTCTATGGAGCTCTTTAGAATGGAGGCAGCTTGGGTCAATTTTCCTAAAGTTTCTTTTGCCACAGGCTAGAAATGGTGTTTAGGAGTTGAATAAGTTAAGTGAACATATTTGTCACTTTTTCACTTCTCTGCATGCAACCACACAGTAAACTCCATAGTAGCTTAACTGTGGCTGTAGCTTAACTTCTACAGGAAGCTGTACAAACATCTGGCCCAGGGAACAACCAAACTGTGTCATCTCATTTACCATTAGATCTCACAAGGCAAAGTAATTCATTAGCTAGTGTATTACATCAGCCAAATTAAAATTCATCATCATAATTATAGATAATAATAATAACAACAACAAATTTACAACAATAACAACAGTTAACTGTATACAAATAAAGCAATAAATAAAAACTTCAATTGACAAAACACGATTTAGCTATCACATTGAGTCTAGGTCTCAGTCCATATATCATATGTGAAGCTGAATAATGTTCATAATTAATTTGTGGGAGATCAAAAACTCTTTTTTATTTGTTGAATGTAAATCTCATCTAATGTGCTCCTTTTTTATGATGATAAATCAATTTCTCTTCTACCTTCAGTTTTATATATAATTTAAAGTTCTGCTTATTCTTATAATAATTGATCACATTTTGTTTCATGTGCTCCAACTTTGTGTAAACATATTATTTATGGTGACGTTCTTCTTCAAGATTTGTGTCAATGTTTTACTTAAAGTAATAATATGTTAATCTTAACAACACTTCTCTGTGGTATAAAATTATGATTAATGTGACTACCTTCATTTTAAATCAAAATTCATATTAAATTGTGCTCATATTTGTACTTTCCAAACAGTGTATAATTTCTTCCACTATTTGTTCTATATATACATACATTTCTGATTAATTGTAACCTCTTCCTTCTATTAATATTATGCTATCAATATCCTCCTCCTGTTTATCAATCTACCATATTAGGTTATCTGTATATTTTTCCTTCATTGTTATTGTTTAGTGTTATTGTATATGTATCCTCCTCCTTCGCATCAATGTGTAATAATATGCTATCTGTGTCCTCCTTCTTATTAATGTTTACTATCAATCTGTATCCTCTTTGATCTTATTAATGTGTAATATAGTGTCATGTATATATTGCTCCTTTTTATTAGTATGTAGTATTATATCATCTGTATCCTCCTCCTTCTTATTGATGTGTAACATTATGTTATCTGTATTTTGCTCCTTCTTTAATAATTGGTAGTATTGTCTTATTTGTATCCTTCTCCATATTAATGAGTTCACCCTACTCCTATTAATGTATAGTATTATTATCTGTTTCCACATATCCTTCATATTTATGTGTAATATTTTGTTATCTGTATCCTCCGCCTTCTTAGTATAGTATTGTTATATCTGTATCGTCCTCCTTTTAATTAATGTGAAGAATTGCGTCATCTGTATCCTACTCCTTTATATTAGTGAGTAGTAGTGTTTTCTTCTCCTTCTTATAAACATGTATTATTACATTAATCTGTGTCCTCCTTCATATAGTATTATGTATCCTTCCTCCTTCTTTTTAATGTGTAGTATAATGTTATTTATATCCTTCCCTTTTTTTATTATTAATGTGTAATATTATTTTATCTGCACATTTCATCTCTTTTTATTAATGTGTAATAATTATGTTATCTCTATTTTACTCCTTATTATTATGTAGTATTGATATCTGTATTCTCCTCCTTCTTAATGTGTATTACTATGCTTTATCTGTTGTCTTCATTAATGTGTAGCATTATGTTGTATGTATCCTTCAATTCTATTTTTATTAATTTTTAGTATTATGTTATCTGTTGTCCTTATCATTAATGTTTAGTAGCTATTATTCATTGTATCTGTGTCATCCTTATCAATGTGCACTTTTGTGTTATCTGTATCCTCCTTTTCTTTTATTAGTGTGTAATATCATGAAAAGTTTGTATCCTCCTCCTTCTATATTGTTATGTTATCTGCATTTTCTACCTTCACAAAATGTGTAGTATTATGTGATCTGTATTCTATTCTTATGAATTTGTATGTTTTCTGTATCTTCCTCTTTCGTATTAATGTGTAGTATGATGTCTGTATCCTCCTTCTTATAATTAATGTGTTGAATTATTTAGTAATATATTCTATTAAATTGTAGTATGTTAGTATCCTTCTCATCGTTGTTATATGTATTCTCCTTCTTAATAATGTGTTATGATATGTTATTTGTATCCTCCTCCTTCTTATTAATATGAAGTAATATGTTGTCTACATTCTCCTCCTCCTTATTTATGTGTAGTATTATTTTAATCTTTATCATCCTCCTTAATAATGTGTAGTATGTTATCTGTAATCTTCACCTTCTTATTAATGAAAAGTATTATGTTATCTGTGTTGTACTTTCTTATTAACAAGTAGTACTATGTTAACTGTATTTTCTTTGATGTGTAGTATGGTATTCTGCTCCTTCTTATTAATGAATATTTTTGTTATATGAATCCTCCTCCTTCTTGTAAAAGTGTTGTATTATGCTATCTGTATCCTCCTCCTTCTTGTTCATGTGTAATAATATATTATATAATTTGTATCCTCCTTCATCTTATTAATGTGCAGTATTATATTTGTAGCTTCCTTCTTATTATGTTTATCTGTATGCTACTTCTCCTAATTAATGTGTAGTTTTTGTTATATGTATCTTCGTTCTTGTTAATGTGTAACATTGTGTTATTTGTATCCTCCTCCTTCTCATTAATGTTCACTATTATATCCTCCTCCTTTTTATGAATGTGAAATTATGTTGTCTGTATGTGGTATTATGTTATCTGTACACGTCTCTTTCTCATTAAAGTGTAGAATTATGTTATCTGTATCCTCTGCCTATTTATTATTATGTAGTATTTTTTATCTGTGTTAACTTTATTCTTATTGATATTATATACAATTATTTTCCTCCTTTAATTAAAGCGTGGTGGTATACTGTCATTGGTAACTTCCTCCTTCATTTAAGGCATAATATTATGTATTTGTACCATCCTTCTTTTTAATACTGTGTAGTGCTGTTATCAGTATCCTCCACTATCCAGTTATTAATGTGCAGTAATAAGTTAATCATTGTCCTTCTTTTATTAATGAATAATATTAAATTATGTTATTCTCCTAATTCTTATTGTTGTAATATGTTATTTGCATCCACCTACTTGTTATTAATGCATAGTAATATGTTTCTGTATTTGTTATTTGTATCTTCCCCCTTTTTCTTTGTGTTGTTATCACTACACAACCCCTTTGTATTAAAGTGTAGAATTCTGTTATCTGTATCCTCCTCCAACTTTTTAATGTATGGTATTATGTTATCTATATCCTTCCTCTTCACATTAATGTGTTGTATTTTGTTATATTTATCCTCCTCTTTTATTAATGAATATTATGTTATTTATATCCTCATCCTTCTTCTTACTGTGTAGTATTGTTATCTGTACACAACTCCTTCTTATTAAAGTATAAATTATGCTATCAGTATCCTCCTCAATCTTTTTAAAGTGTAGTATTATGTTACCAGTGTTCTTCTCCTGATTTTTACTGTGTAATTTTATTCTATCTAGATTCTTCTCCATCACATTAATACGTAGTATTATGTTATCTGTATCATCTTTTTACTATAAATGTGAAGTGTTATCTGTATCCTCCTCCATCTTTTTAATTTGTAGTATTATGTTATCTGTATCCTTATTCTGATTATTAATGTGTTATATTTTGTTATGTGTCCTCCTCCGTATTATTAATGTGTAGTATTATGTTATCTGTGTCCTCCTACTTCCTATTAATCTGTAGTATTTCGCTATCTGTATCCTATTTGTAGTATTATGTTAACTGTACCATCCTCCAACTTATCATTGTAATATGTTATGTGTATCCTCCTTTTTCTTATGAATGTGTAATATTATGTTATTTGGGTCCTCCTCCTTCTTCTTAATGTGCAGTATTATATTATGTGTACCGTCCTACATCTTATTAATGTGCAGTGTTATAATGTGTACCGTCCTACATCTTATTAATGTGCAGTGTTATATTATGTGTACCGTCCTCCATCTTATTAATGTGCAGTGTTATATTATGTGTACCGTCCTCCATCTTATTAATGTGTAGTAAGGCTATCAGTTTCCTCCCCTTCTTCCTGTTACTGTATAGTATTATGTTAATCTGTATTCTTTTCTTTCATATTAATGTATTGTATTATGTTATCTGTATTCTCTGCCTTCTTATTAATAAGTAGTATTACATTATCTGTATCTTCCTCCTTATTAATATGTAGTATTATGTTATTCGTAACCACCTTCTTATTCTTTATGCATAGTATTGTGATATATGCACCATACTTCTTTTATACAATGATAGTGTTATTTAATTTGTAATCTCCTCCATATTTTTTTAAAGTTTTGTATTAAGTTATCTATGTCATTTTTATTCTGGTTTATAGTGTATCTGTATGTTCCTTCTTATAATTAATGTGTTGAATCATGTTGTCAGTATT